>Ga0214473_10000157_pt1 | contig 96454 bp, 76 predicted proteins | sample RVTome_7_FD_203509 | JGI IMG/M metagenome (GOLD analysis project Ga0214473, IMG submission 203509) | Soil microbial communities from uranium-contaminated site in the Upper Colorado River Basin, Wyoming, United States - RVT98D197 | ecosystem: Environmental > Terrestrial > Soil > Contaminated >... | reverse complement strand
TTATTTAGATGAGTTTTGCTACAAAGTGAATAGAAGAAATTTTGGTGATCAAATATTTGACAGACTATTAATCGCCTGTGTAACTACCAATTATCAAAATGTTGTTAATCATTGCCGATAGTCATATAATTTAATTAATTGAAAAGAGTATTGCTTACCGGCGCATCAGGAACTTTAGGGAAAGAGGTTCTGAAACAATTGAGTGAACTGGCTGATGCAATTGATTTAACTGTATTTGACATAAAATCAAAGGATTCGGAATCACTATACCGGAAAATGGGGAAGAATTTTAACCTGATCTATGGCGATATTTCCAATAAAAATGATCTTTGTAAAGCATGTAATAACATAGATGTTGTTATTCACCTGGCTGCAATAATCCCACCTCTGGCAGATAAATTTCCGGAGCTTGCCAACAGGGTAAATATTGAGGGGACAAAAAACCTGGTTGAATGTATTGAGGAGTTATCTCCCGAAGCTTTTTTCCTGTATTCTTCCTCCATATCTGTTTATGGTGACAGGATCAACGATCCATGGATTAGAACAACCGATCCCCTGATTCCCAGTGACAGGGATGAATATGCAAGAACAAAAATCGTAGCTGAAAAGATAGTAACCGGTTCCAGGCTTAACTGGTCTATCTTCAGGCTTACGGCAATAATGGGTGTTAATAACCATAAGCCCTCGGAAATCATGTTTCATATGCCGCTTGACAGTAACCTGGAAATTGCCACACCAGGCGATACCGGAAGAGCATTCGTTAATGCCCTGGACCATCTTGAAGAATTAAACAAAAAGATCTTTAATCTGTCAGGAGGTGAAAAATGCAGGGTCACTTACAGGGATTTCATGTCGCGTTCGTTTGGACTATTCGGACTTGGAAAACCGGACTTCGCGGATAAATCATTCGCCAGTAAGAACTTTCATTGCGGTTATTATGAAGATGGTGACGATTTAAATAACATACTTGACTTCAGAAGGGAAACTATTGAAGATTATTTTGAAAATCTGAAGAATAACATTTCTCCTGCCCGAAAAATACTGACCAGGATATTCCGACTTATCATAAAACGGAACCTTCAGAAACAATCTGAGCCGCTTGCAGCGATTATTTCCAATAATGAAACTGATATTAGGCACTACTTCTAAAACAAACCATTCCTAATAAACTAATCCAACCTAATCACACTCCAAAAGAAGAAATATCTTAAGAAATTTTGGAATAAAAACCCCTTTTAACCACGGAGTTACACGGGGTTTTTCACGGAGTCACACGGAGTTGTTCACGGTTTTGCTCGGAGTTTTTCACGGAAGGTATGGCTTTATAAGGAAGTTATTATTGCTAACTATAATATTACCCTTTTAATTCCATCTTTTAAGGACTTCACATTAAAATTGATCAGGAATCCTATCCTGCAATTTGATAACTTCAGATAAGTCATTAACTGAGCTAAATGAACCGGGTTAAGGGATTCAACCGATTTGATCTCAATTATAACTTTACTTTCAACAAAAAGATCAATCCTGTAACCTAAATCAAGTTTTTTCTCTTCATAAATCAAGGGCATTGGTCTCTGTTTAGATACTATAAGACCAGCTTTGTCAAGCTCATAATGAAGACATTCTTCATACGCAGATTCCAATAAACCAGGCCCTAAAGCACTATGCACTTTATAGGCACAACTCAAAATAGAACTGGTTAGTTCCTGATGTAATAAAGTCATAATAATGTATATTTAGCGAGACCTTATAAAGATAGTACATATATTTTATTCTTGCTAAACTATCGTGTATATAAACAGTGTTACTCAGTGATAACTCTGTGCGACTCCGTGGTTAAAATAATAATTTTTATCTGAACACATTACCTTTACAGATGTTTAAAGAAAAAATGAAAGATGAGAAAAGCACTATTTATACTTATTTCGATTATGATGTTCAGCACAGCCTTTTCACAGAAAATACCCTTTGTTGTTGCGAATGTAGACCTTAAGAGATATCAGGGGAAATGGTATGAAATAGCCCGTTTGCCCAATTACTTCGAGAGAAAATTAAAATGCACCTCGGCTACCTATACCCTTCGCGACGATGGAAAAATAACTGTCCTAAATGCTGGTAATTATATTACTGATTTTCAGAAAACCAGCAGTGCCCGCGGAGTTGCCTGTATCCCCGATAAAAATAGCCCTTCAAAACTCAAAGTTCAGTTCTTCTGGCCCTTTTCAGGAGACTACTGGATAATGGATCTTGATAAAGATTACAGATATGTTCTTGTAGGAGATCCTGACCTGAAGTATCTATGGATTCTCGCCAGAGAGAAGGTAATGGATGAAAAAACATACAGGATGTTACTCCAAAAAGCCATTGATAACGGATACAGTGTTGAAACCATTATCAAAGTAGAACAGGATTGTAATTAAAGTTTTAAAGAATTCCGGGTTTTTCGACTATTTGGCATTTATTGGCAGGTACACTAATTCAATGCCATAGTCCCTGCCCAGGTTGCGACTATATTTTCTTTCAACAGCATTGTTCCAGTGCTCCATCACACCCAGACTTGTCAAACGGGACCCATCACGTTCCGGATCGTAAACTGTCTTTGAAGGCGGATTATCTGCCAGGGCAGATTCAACAAGGTATTTTTCCGAATATGCAATATCCTTAAGATCAGGCCACTCTGAACGTAAAAAGTCAATCCCTACTGCATCTAAAGCAATTCCATCCTGTGAAGCAAACAGACTGGAGCACCATCGATTATTAAATGGGGCCATTTTCCATTTGTCCTCAATTATAGGAGGACCGTCCTGCGAGCGGGCAGCATAAAAACCATCAATCATAAACAGGAGTGTCTTTCCTCCTAAATCCTTATGTCCAAGGAAATCGGTAAAAGTCAGATACTTATCTTTTCCCTCCCGGTCCTGGTTAAAATTGTTATGTGCGTTTTTTCTCCAGTTCCTGTCGATGCTTGTTGCACCATAAAGATTCTTGCCACAAAGAGTAACGCCCTGACCACCATGCCCTTTCAGCAGGGCCATATTGATCAAATAATCGGCTTCAACAGCACAGGCAGCAAGACCCGTGGCCAGTTTTCCGTTATCAACAGAATATGGGATAGCCATCTCAACATAGGTCGCTTTTATTCTTCCATTACCTCCTTCATTATCAACAAATAGAACATCAGGAAAATCATTGTGACATTTATTGAAAATATTATCGCCTATGAAACGGCTGGCATCGAAAATTGTAATATTTTTCTGGGGAACTCCGGCCTCTTTTGTTAAACTGCGAATTAAAGAATAAACTAATTGCGGGCTTGCATTTAATCCTGTTGTATCACCATGGCTGGTAGTATTGTTCTGATTTACTTTTACCGCTATTTTTTCGGTAATACTATAACCGTTGTTACCTCTGTTTTTAGTTTCATTGAAATTTTTAAAAAGAGCATCCCAGGCTTTTGACTCCTTTTTTTCTCCTGTGAGTGAAGTAATTACTCCATTCAGCATCTTGTCAGCTTCATTCTGCGAGGTACTTTTTTCATCCCACCAGTATTTGTTTGATCCGTCCCAGGTAGCAACTTTGGGATCAAAAACCCAGACCACCCTGCCTGGAAATATGCCACGTTCAACGCCAATGGGAGAATTCGACATTACACTGATAGCATCAATGGTACCTGCATACGCATCTTCGGTTCTGTTCGTTAAAAAGAGCATGGCGCTAATGGCGGCAACGAAAAAGAATGACACTGCATATAAGTATTTTGCTCTCCTTAAATGCATTTTAGCTTTTTGAAAGGCTAAAACTGATCCGGAAAATGTTAGCAAATAAATTACAAATGCTGACATAAAAGGAGCAGCCGCTCTCATGCAGGGATAGGTTGCCCTTTGTGGTTTTGGAATTACTCTCAGAAGAAACCATATTGTTGAAGAGATTCCCAGAGCAATAAACATAATTTTGCTGCCAGCCGGTTTCCCAATCAACCATTTAATCCTTTGTAAAGACAAATTGAATATTGCTCTCATAATTTTAATATTGTTAATTCTTACCTAGCCAGCAAACAATAAAAACATCATTGCTGCAATAGCAGCGCCGAGAAGTGGTCCAAGAATTGGTACCCATGAGTATTTCCAATCGCTGTCGCGCTTATTTGGTATAGGGAGGAAGAAGTGCATTATTCGCGGACCAAGATCACGTGCAGGATTAATGGCATAGCCTGTAGGCCCGCCCAAAGATAACCCTATCCCAAGTACGACCAGTGCTACCGGAAGCGCATTGAGAGCGCCAAGTCCAACATCGGGAGCCGCCATATAAAGTACTGCAAGAGCAAGGACATATGTTCCGATTACCTCAGTGGCAACGTTATACCAGTAACTTCTTATATTAGGTCCTGTGCAGAAAACAGCAAGTTTTGCATCTGCATCTTCAGTTGCATCAAAGTGTTTCTTATAAGCCAGCCATGCCAGGCCCGATCCGAACATGGCTCCAAGCAGCTGGGCGCTCATATACAATGGAATCAGGGATGCAGAAAACTTATTTGCCAGTACCAGGGCCAGGGTTACGGCAGGATTAAGATGCGCACCGCTAACCGGGGCTGCTATTAATACCCCGGTAAAAACACCGATTGCCCAACCAAAGGATATTACGATCCATCCGCTGTTATTACCTTTAGTATTATGTAAAAGTACATTTGAAACTACACCGCTTCCGAATACAAGGATCATAGCGGTACCGAAAAATTCAGCAAAGAATGCATTCATATTATATCCGAATTAAATTATCGTTCCTAAGTAAAGTCATCAAATATAGTATCATTATTTCTATATATATAAATTGCGGATTTGAGAATGCGGATTTAAAATATAATCGTTTTGGGATTATTAATTATCACCGTTGATTTCTGTTGAACCAAATCCGAAATCCGAAATCCGAAATCCGAAATACTAATTTATCTCATCCGCCCAGACTTTAGCTGCTTTAACAGCCCGGTGCCATCCTTTTATAAGCCCACCTGTTTCACTTGCCTTCATCTGTGGTGAGAAGGTCCGATCGATCTGCCATTGCTGTTTTACCTCCTTAATATCGCTCCAGTATTTTACAGCGAGTCCGGCAAGGTATGCTGCACCAAGTGCAGTTGTTTCAGTAATTTTTGGCCTTACTACCTTCGCCTGTAAGAGATCAGACTGGAACTGCATAAGCTTGTTATTCACTGTCGCTCCCCCGTCAACTCTCAGCTCCTTTATATCAATGCCGGAATCCTTCTGCATGGCAAGGAGCACTTCCAGTGTCTGGTATGCAATGCTATCAAGTGCGGCACGGGCAATATGTGCGGATGTGGATCCCCGTGTTAACCCGACAAGCGTCCCCCTGGCATGTTGATTCCAGTGAGGAGCTCCAAGACCAGCAAATGCCGGAACAAAGTATACACCTTCGCTGTCTTTTACCTTGGCAGCCAGTTTTTCCACATCACCCGATTTTTTAATGATCCCAAGGCTGTCCCTCAGCCACTGGACTACCGCACCTGCAATAAAAATACTTCCTTCAAGGGCATATTGTGTCTCTGTGCCAATTTTCCAGGCAATGGTTGTCAGAAGTTTGCTTTTTGACTCAATTGGTTTGTTGCCTATGTTCATAACCATGAAACATCCTGTCCCGTAAGTATTCTTTACCATTCCGGGTTCGATACACATCTGACCGAAAAGAGCAGCCTGCTGGTCACCGGCAATACCTGCAATGGGGATATCAGTTGCAAAATGACCGGTAGTATTTCCGTATACCTCACTTGAGGACTTTACTTCAGGGAGCATGGATAATGGAATATTAAAAATTTTCAGCAGCTCCTCATCCCATTTCAGAGTCTTGATGTTGAACAACATTGTTCGCGAAGCATTGGAAACATCTGTGATATGTAATTTACCGCGGGTAAGATTCCAGATCAGCCACGAATCAACGGTTCCGAATGCCAGCTGCCCTTCTTCTGCCATCTTCCTGGCTCCCTTGACATTATCGAGGATCCACCTGATTTTTGTTGCTGAAAAATAAGCGTCAATAATGAGTCCGGTCTTTTCAAGGACCTTCCGGCTATGTCCCTCTTTCTTTAACTGGTCGCAGAAATCGGCGGTTCGCCTGTCCTGCCACACAATGGCCATATGTACGGGCCGCCCTGTTTTCCTGTTCCACACAACGGTAGTCTCACGCTGGTTTGTTATACCTATGGCTGCAATATTGACACTCTTCAGTCCGGCTTTGGTTATTGCCTCAAGTGCAACTCCTGCCTGTGTTGACCAGATTTCATCAGGATCATGCTCGACCCATCCCGGTTTGGGGTAAAACTGCTTAAATTCCTTCTGCGCCGAAGCAAGAGGAATGCCGTTATGGTCGAATATTATTGCACGGGAACTGGTTGTCCCCTGATCGAGGGCTAAGAGGTATTCTTTCATTTTAGTCTAAATATAGTTATTAACCAATTTATTATATGATTCCAGTTGCTCCTTCTGCCAGTTCATATCGAATCCCAACTCTTCTGCCATCAGACCGGCAACCTCCTTAGCCATATCGGCACTCACGCGTGCATTCAGGAAGAGAGCCCGGGTCCTTCTGGCCAGAACATCTTCGATCGTAACAGGCATCTCATTCCTGCATATCCATATTATTTCAGCCCTGTTATATTCAAGTCCCGGATCTATTGGATCACCAAGATCAGGTTTCTCACTTATCATCTTTTCTATTTCAACAGAACCTTCTCCATAAATATGCAACCGATAATTTGGATCAATATTTTCAAGTTTTGTCAGTATAAGATTTGAAGTTACACACTTTCTCCTCTCCAGGAATCCTGCTTTTATCCCTTTATCTATTGTCTCTTCTGCCATCCGGCGGTATGTGGTCCATTTTCCGCCAACTATTGAAAGGAGATCAGACCTGGAAAGAGTGATCTTATGCCTGCGTGAAACCTCCCTTGTTGAAGCAGGGTTTCCCGGATTGGCAGCAAGGGGACGCAGCCCGGCAAATATGGAGAGGATATCCTCCCTCTGAGGTGGTTTAACAAGATATTTACCGGCCGTCTGCAGAATAAAATTGATCTCTTCACCAAGGGCTACCGGATCCAGACTAATCTTATTAATAGGGGTATCTGTTGTCCCGACAACAACCTCATTATACCAGGGTATTGCAAAAAGAACCCTTCCATCGCTTGTTTTAGGGATCATAAGGGCTGTGCTGCTCATTAGAAAAGTGTTGTCGAGTACGAGATGAACACCCTGACTGGGTTTTATTGAGGGCAGGGAAAGAGGATTATCCATCCTGACAATTTCATCAACAAATACTCCCGTAGCATTTATTACAAGATTGGCATTAAGGCTGAACTCTTCACCAGTAGTCATTTCCATGGCCGTTACCCCTTTGATCTTGCCCTTCTCATTTTTGAGCAATTGAGTAACCCTGAAATAATTCAGAACCAGGCCTCCATTTTCCACACATGAATGGGCCAGAGCCAATGCCATCCGTGAATCATCAAACTGACCATCGTGATATACTACACCCCCTTTCAGACCATCCGGTTTTAGAAGAGGTAACCGGGCAAGTGTCTCCTCCCGGCCGATGAAAAAAGATTTCCCCAGGCTTAACCGGCCTGCCATCAGATCATAAAATTTCAGTCCGACAGTATACATTATTACTTCCCATACAGAATAAACCGGAACAACAAATTCCTGGTCAGAAGTAAGATGAGGTGCGTTTTTCATTAGTAATCCACGCTCATGCAGAGCCTCCATAACCAGAAGCAGATCGCCCTGAGCCATGTAGCGTACACCTCCATGAACCAGCTTAGTACTTCGAGAAGAAGTTCCCTTCGCAAAATCAGACTGTTCCAGCAATAAGGTTTTATATCCCCGTGAAGCAGCATCAAGGGCAACTCCAAGTCCGGTGGCTCCCCCGCCGATTATAATCAGATCCCAAACAGTATCCGAATTCGCTCTTAGCTCATTGATAAGTTCTTCACGATTCATATAAGATCTTTTATCTCAAATCTGCAAATTTCAGGCAGGCCGGCGCAGTAATTTTCACCTGTTTGGCAGGTTCAACCGGGAGTCCTGTTTTCTTATCAATTTTAAAAACTGAAATATCGTTGGATTTTTGATTTCCCACAAGAATGAATTTACCCGAGGGATCTATTACAAAATTTCTTGGCCAGTCACCCCCGCATGAGGTGTGTCCTGCAAGGGTTAAGAGCCCATCACTTCCAATCCTGAAGGTAACGATACTGTTGTCTCCCCTGTTCGAACCATAAAGAAACTTACCACTATTCCCAATATGGATATCAGCGCAATAGTTATTCTCTTCATAACTCTCTCTGGGAGTGGGTAAGGTCTGTAATAACTGCAGTCCATTATTTACGTCAACATTGAAAACCATCATTTTTGAACCAAGCTCATTTATCACATAGAGTTTCGAACCATCTTTATTAAAAGTGAAATGTCGTGGTCCTGAACCTTTTGGCACCTCTGTAATACCATTCTCTGTCGGAATAAGTTTCCCTGCATCTTCTTCGAAATCATATGTCAGAATCCTGTCAAGGCCCAGATCGGTAACGTAGATCCTCTTGCCGGCAGGATCGCTCATAATCATGTGGGCATGTGAAACATCCGGATCCTCTTTTACGTATAATATAGTATCTGTTATTGTTTCCGGAATCCCGCTGTCGTCGAGCTTAACCACTACAACAGAGCCATTGGGATAATTTGCAATAAAGAGAAAACCACTGTCAGGTGAGCTTGATATATAACAGGGACCCGCATAAGGGATCAGCATCTCATTTAATTTCTCAAAATCACTGGTTTCGGTATCATATTTAAAGGTAGTAAGTCCCCCTCCAAATGTGCCGTTGAATTGCATTACCTCATTTAAAGCATAAAACATATGCCTCTCCCGTGAATAATAAAAATACGACGGATTAGGACCGACATCTGCCTCAGAAATCAGCTTCAGATCTCCATTTCTACTGTTAAATTCGAAGACGGCGAGTGCTTTTTCCCCGGGCTTATTAAACCCGCCAACAAAAAGCCTGTAATCCTCTTTGCAGCTTGTAAACAAAACTCCAAAAAAAATTATGCTACACCACAAAAAGCATTTTATCATGCATCAAAGCTATCACATTCCCGATAAGCCTCAATCACTCTGGCTTCACCCTCCTTAGTACCCCTGTTACTTATGCCATGCTCCATGCAGAGGGTCCCTTCGTATTTCTTTTCATAAATATGCTTAAAGATACTCTTAAAGTTTATCTCACCTGTTGTAGGTTCATTACGCCCCGGATTATCTCCAAGGTGGAAAGCGCCAATCTCACTCCAGGCAGCATCAAGATTCGGAATCAGGTTCCCTTCGCTGATCTGCTGATGATAGAGATCATCAACAATTTTACAGGATGGTCTGTTAACCGCTCTGCAAATTGCATAGGATTGAGGCATGCCAGTCAGGAATGATCCCGGATGGTTCCTCAGGGTATTCAATGGTTCGAGTACGATAGTCAAACCTGCTGGTTCCACAATATCGCAGCAATACCTGAGATTATCAATAACATTTGCAGTCTGAAAATCCATATGAAGCCTCATATCGAACAATCCGGGTGCTATAAGTGACCATTTTGCTCCGGTACGTTTAGCTACCTCAACATCCTCTTTCATCTTATTAATCAACATCTCGCGTATTTCAGGAGTATTGAGAACAAAGTTTGGCTCCTTTCCCAGGCCCATTGATACAAAAGGTCCAAGTTCCATTCCCAGACGATGAAGCTCGTTGGCTATCTTTTCCTGATCCTCAGGAGTTTTTCTTGGAAGACTGTTGTCAAAAATTGCCCTGAAACCCATGTCGTAACAGAATTTGATGTTATCAATAAAGTCTGATCCGGCAGACTGGCGGAACATTGTCAGTGTAGGGGCATATTTCAGCTTAAACGGAGCTGAAGCATCAGATACCTTACCTGGTTTATATGAGGCTTTAGATCCAAAAACTTCAGGAGCAGCTAATATAGCGGCTCCTGAAGTTGTTACATTTTTAATAAAGTTTCTTCTAGATTTATCCATATTAAATTTGATTTAATGATGGGTTTTTAACCTTTAATTAGTTGATGTAGCTCTTGCAGCTCTGGCGGCAGCTCTTTCGGCAGCTCTTGCAGCCTCTGCAGCTGCATCATAAGCTAATCCGGCAATTGGCACTGATTTGTCAATATCAACCGGGCCAAAATCAAATACTTTTGGACCCAGTTTGAGGTCTGAGTTCATCATCTCTTCGTATGATACTTCTTTCCCTGTGTAGGCTGAAACGCGGCCCATTATGGCAACCATTGTTGAAATAGCAGTATTTTCCAGTTCATTAAAAGGTTGCTTTGTACGGATAGCCGTAACGAAATCGATATGCTCCTGATCCATAGCAGGAACACTTACGCGGCTGCCTGGAGTTCCATCATCATTCAGTGGGTATTCATACTTCCAAATCTCATTCCCAGCAAGATCAAGTATAGAGTTCTGGCAGTTAGTTGATCCTTTTGCTCCCTGGAGCCTTTCAGACACGTTGTTTGCACAACCATTGATCTGACGACACATGCTGTGTACGTGCATCCCATTTTCAAAAGTATAATCAACACTAAAATTATCGTACTGGTCACCTGTTACACGGCGTAGTCTTGAGCCCATACCTACTGCTTTAATTGGGTGTGTGCCTGTGAACCAGTTCATTACATCGAGGTTATGAACGTGCTGTTCCACAATATGGTCACCTGAAAGCCATGTCCAGTTAACCCAGTCGCGGATCATCCATTCCATTTCGCTCCATGATGGATTATTATCACGATGCCAAAGCTTACCGCCATTCCAGTAAACATTACCACCGACGATATCGCCCATGGCCCCCTGAGAAACCTGCTGCCAGTTGGCAACATAATCGCGCTGGTGACGACGCTGAGTTCCGGTTACGATACACAGATCCTTACCTTTAGCTTTCTGAGCAGTAGCCATAATTGATCTTGCTCCCACAGGGTCAACACAAACAGGTTTTTCTGCAAATACATGTTTTCCTGCCTGAATCGCAGCTTCTACAACCATAGGACGAAAGAAGGGCGGCGTAGCTGTAACAATGATATCTACACCTGAATCAATTACTTTCTGATACGCATCGAATCCGACAAAGCAATTTTCCAAAGGAACTTCCTGTCCATGTTGCTTCAAAATACCTGCTCTACAGGAATCAAGACGGTCCTGAAATGTGTCTCCCAACGCTGTAATCTGGAGGTTTGGTCCGGCATTGAGAAAGTTAATGGCAGCACCTGATCCACGGCCTCCACAACCAATAACACCGGCTTTCAGAACCGGGCCGTCAGGTGCCTTGTCAAGCATTGTTGGAACTGCAACAACCTTTTTTGTTTCCCGGGCACAACTTGTAATAATTGTCGGAACAACAACCCCTGCTATACCAACAGCAGCTGCCTTACCCAAAAAATTACGTCTCGAAATACTTGATTTTTTCATACTAGATTAGATTTATGAGGATTGATAATTATAATATCCCGAAAGTTAGTTCCAGATAATAACCAAATGTAAATATAGCCTTCCAAAAAAGCAAATTTTTAGTCTCTTTTAATCATTTTTAACTTTAGCTTTAAGAACAAATAAAATGAGTATCACCCCGATTTATACTAATTCAAAAAGAGATTGGTTATGACCGGTATTTTTATTATTTTTCAATATCAAAAAAAACATAAATTTATTGAATCTGTTTTAAAAAAATAACAAACTGTAAATAGATGAAAATATTCATTGCCAGATTCATTGTGAGGATTTTGGCCATCCCTTTCTTTTTACTTCACCACAACGGGGCTGTTGAAAAAGTCCTTAGTGAACCTTCGTGATAACCTTTGTGTACCTTGTGGTAAAACCTAAAACATTAAACCACAAAGGATCACAAAGTACTTCACAAAGTAACACAAAGGAAAATAATCAAATAATACAACTTATTCAACAGCCCCCTAAACAACTAATAATCTGAGGACTACCCCCTTCTCTCCCGGAAGAAGGGGGATGAGGACGAAAAATAAAAAATGGGAGTAAATAATGAATGAAGATAAATAAGCTGTATAACTAATGGTAAATTTTATCAGAAACACAAATTTTTTAAAACATCTGTTTTTATTACTCACACTATTGATACTGTACGGCTGTGGAAATAAGCCAGTTGGAGATGTCGCGGTTTCAAACCTTACACCAAAACTTGATCCCGATTATACTGGCGTTACAATTCCTCCCAATATTGCTCCATTGAACTTTATCATAAAAGAAGAGGGATCAGCATTTTATGTTAAAGTCACATCCCGGGATGGAGATGAAATTGATATATATTCACGAAGCGGGGAGGTAGTAATCCCAATAAAAAAGTGGAGGCAAATTGTTGAGAATAACAAGGGTAATGATTTGAAACTGGAGGTTTTCAGCATGGATGAAACCGGCAAGTGGACCAAGTTTAAACCTTTTTCAAACAGGATTGCAGAAGAGGCTGTTGACCCATATCTCTATTACCGGCTCCTCTATCCGGGATATGAAAGTTGGTCGGAGCTTAGCATAAACCTTCGTTATCTTGAGAGTTATAAGGCTCAGCCATTAATAGAAAACACCGTTGTTGATGAAAATTGTGTAAACTGTCACTCATTCAATCCTTCTGACAATAATGATTTTCTTTTTCACATGAGAGGAACATTGGGGGGAACATATTTCTATGAGGGAGAGAGTTTCAAAAAGGTCAATCTGAAAACAACAGAGATGAAGAATGGAGCAGTCTATCCCCGCTGGCATCCTTCAGGAAAATTCGTCGCTTTTTCATCCAATAAAATTATTCAGCGATTTCATGCCGCTGATAACAAAAAGGTTGAAGTAAGCGATCTTGAATCATCGCTGGTGCTGTATGATGTTGATAAGAATGAGATGATGAATGTTGAATTAACAAATAAAGAGCAGTTCATGGATACGTACCCTGAATGGTCTCCGGACGGTAAGTTTCTTTATTTCTGCAGGGCTAACCAGATAGGGGAAAATTATGATCACAAAGAGATAAAATACAACTTATTCCGGGTATCATTTGATCCTGAGAAACGGACATTCGGAGAAACAGAACTTATATTTGATGCAGCAGCATCTGCAAAAAGTGTGGCATTTCCGAGGATATCACCTGATGGCAGGTTTCTGGTTATAACTCTCTTCGATTATGGTTGTTTCCCGATCTGGCATAAAGAGGCTGATCTTTACTCAATTAACCTGGAAAATTTCAGTGCAGACAGACTGGATCTTAACAGTGATTTTACAGACAGCTACCACTCCTGGTCATCGAATGGCAGATGGCTGGTTTTCAGCAGCAAAAGGAGAGATGGTTTAACTGCCAGACCATACATTTCCTATATAAAAGAAGATGGGACCTCGGATAAACCTTTTGTTTTGCCACAGAAGGACCCGGATTTTTATAACCATTTTTTAAAAACATATAATATCCCTGAGTTTTCAACAGTTGAAATAGATATGAATCCGGGGGAGATACGGGAGCTTGCAAAAACTGAGGCGATTCAGGCTAAATGGAGTGAAAACAGAAAATGAACCGAATCAAAAATAATACCCTGCCTTTTCCCTGGTTACCATACCTGGTATTCTTCATCTTTTCATTTATCTTTTTCGGATTTTTTTCAGACTATGTATTATTCTACCAGGAAAAACTATCACTATTCATTTTTTCATCTGATTTCTTCATTGAAAATCTTCATCAACCTGGCGGCTTTCTTATCTACCTCGGGAAATTCTTTTCAACATTCTTTTATAATCCTCTTTCAGGGTCATTAATCGTATCCGTTATAATTGGCCTCACAATACTGGTAATTTCAAAAATCATAACTTTATTATCAGGAAAGGAAGCTAAGATCTTCCCTTTTATAATCGGAGCTGCTCTGTTTTATCTCCAGGCAGATTATCGTTTTTTGCTTTACAATAACCTTGGCCTGTTGCTTCAACTTTCTCTTTTCTATGTTGCAATAAGATATTTAACTGGTTCTAAAGGATGGGGATCTGTAATTATCCTGCCTCTCTGGTATTATCTCACAGGTGGTTTTGCATGGTTTTTTTCAATTATACTGACAATTTATTTTCTTTATGAGAAAGGTAAAAACGGATGGTTGAAGGTTCCTGCAATATGGTTAATTAACCTGGGCATAATGTATGTATCGAAAGAATTTCTCTTTTTCCAGACGGGAAAAGTCCTCCTCATATTCCCTTTCTCGGAGATAAATACAGGATTACAATCATTACTGTTCCTTTCAGTTGCGGCTCTTCTCTCCTTACTGCCGTTATTGTCAGGTATAAAATTCAGATTCCCCGGAAAAATAAGGATTCCCGGGTTTGTTGCTGATCTCGCGGGAATCTCACTGTTGATACTTCTTCTGGCAACAATCGCTCTGATAAAGTTTGATAAAAAGGACAAACATTACTTTCATGTGGAAAAATCGTTCTATGAGAATAAATTTGATGAAATAATCAGCTATAATACCATAAAACCTCCAACAAATTTACTTACAATTTTCCTGAATAATATTGCACTGTGTGAAAAGGATAAGCTTGATGATATACTCTTCAATTTCCCGCAGAGCCCTGACGGACAAACACTCTTTCTCAAATGGGAGATGGTTGGAGAGATCCTGAAACGCGGAGGCTATTTTTATTATACCATTGGAATGCCGAATGAAGCACATAGATGGGCTTTCGAAAATATGGTTATGAAAGGAGATTCCCCCGAAGGTATGAAAATGCTTCTAAAAACTGATCTGATAAATGGAAATTATAAAGTAGCCTCTAAATATATATCGAAGTTAAGAAAAACACTTTTTTATAACAGTGAAGCCAGATTATATGAAAAATTTCTGTTTGACGATACTGCTTTAGACTCAGATCCGGAACTGGGAGAAAAAAGACGCAACAGGCTTAAAACTGATTTTTTCTCTATTACCGATGATCCTTATATAAATATTGAAAGAATCCTTTCCGTTGATTCGCTAAACAAAAAGGCTTATGCTTATAAGCTTGCATTTATGCTTCTCAGGAAAGACTATAAGGAACTTGAAACAGAACTTCCCAGACTGGAGCATTTTGGTTTCACCAGATTACCCACTCATGTTGAGGAGGCTGCAGTTACTTTTGCTGCAATAAATAATGGAGTGATGCCAAATACCGGGAAAATTCAAATAACAAGAAACACTATGGCCAGATGGGAAGAGTACCTCAGGATATTGCAGTTATATGGGAATGATCCCCGGAGAGCAGAACCTGCTTTAAGGAGACAATTTGGCAATACGTTCTGGTACTGGGCAGTGTATAGGTAGGGATGCTTTGTGCCTCATCCCCCTGGCCTTCCTCCCCTGGGAGAGGGGTTGGGGTGAGGTCCTATTAAAATAAAGGCTGGCCAATTACGGCCGGCCTTTATTTAAGTTAATTTATTAAACCTTAAGTTCTTTATTAATACCCGGGATTCTGCTGTAACTGAGGAGCTTTATTGATCTCGTCAGTTCCGACAGGTACCCAGTAGCATTCATCACCCTGCCATGTCCTCTTATCAGCAATTGCAGAAGTATCGTAGAACCACTCCATGTTGCCATTGGTATATTCCTTGACCTTCATCTCGCAGACATTCTCAACCACCTGGTCAAATATCAGCCAGCGACGGAGATCCCACCAGCGCTCACCTTCAGCGTACAACTCGGTGAATTTCTCCTGACGAAGGTATTGCCTGGCAGTAGCCTGGTCGATGGTTACACGGTCGGGAAGACCTGCCCGGTTACGAACCATATTAAGAGCATCCAGTCCGATCTGCAGCTCAGTGCCTCCAAGTTCAATACATGCTTCGGCATAGTTAAGTAGCACCTCTGCATATCGGAACTCAATATAATAATTTAAGTTTCTAAAATACTGTCCCTGAACAGTTGGATCGGTGAATTTTTTAAGATAGTACCCATTTTTCGTACCGTTCCATGCCTCAATCAGACCTTGCCGGGTATCGAGTCCGGCAGCAACTCTCGCACCAGTACCGGGATCATAAAAATGACCTGTCTGGATCTTATTTAATGGATCAATCCCGGCAGCATCGACAGGTCTTTGTCCCCAGGGAGCTCCATGATAAAGAACTGTTGCATAGAAACGCGGTTCACGTCCATTATAAGGACTCTTGAGCGGATCTGCTGCAAGCTCTGCAGCTGTTGCTGTACGAAGCAAATTCCCTTGTCCGTTATCCCATACGAATGGTGTACCGTCAACCATCTCAAATTTTCTGACAGCAGGTTCTGTCGGATCATTATTACCCCAGTTGTGATAACCGTTAGGACCAAACCAGATATTAACCCTGCTTTCATTTCCGCCTAAACCGGCTAAAACGTATTGTGTAGCATAGATAGTCTCAGAACTCCACTTACCCTGCTGAATAAAAATTTTAAAAAAGTTATCAGCATATGAATCAATATCTGCCTGGGTCATCGGATTAGGAGGATCAGCTGTTGTACCTACAAGTGAGAAGGTACCATAGGTGCCGTCCATAATGGCTTTCTGAGCATCGCGCGATGCCTGTATCCGTGCCGTCTGTGAACCGCCCTGGAAACAAACAAGCGGATCATTTGCTGTCAGTGCAAGTTTACCATTTACCAGGTCGCCTGAAGCGAAATGAAGCAGTCTTGCTTTCAGCGCTGCACACGCCGCCTTGTTGGCACGTCCCTGTTCCATATCATCAGGTAAAAAACTTATTGCCGATACAATGTCAGCAAGGATAAAATCAAGGGTCTCCTGTAGGGTAGACCTTGTAATTGTCAGGTAGTCCTGCCCGAGTTCAAAAGGTTTATCTGTCAGAATCAGGCCTCCATAAACAAGCCACAGGTTTCCATACATCATAGCCCTTATAAAATAAGCCTCTCCCTTCATCTTTTCAATGCGAGCAATATCAGGAGCCGTTTTTACAGGAACTTTATCTATATTGGCTAAAAGGAGGTTGACACTCTGAATATTGGCATATATCTGTTCCCAGCGTGCATAGGAAGCATAGTTGGTATTCTGAAAATATCCAACATTATCGGGGCTCATCTGATCCTTGAACCATCTGTAATTCTGAGGGCGGTGAATACACAGGCATTCATCTGTGCCTGAGGAAATAAGGTCTTCGCGATTTCTGGATGTATAAGTTGCATTCCCGTACATCCTGTCGTAACATCTTCCCAGGAAAGCACTTGTGAGTCCTATGTCTGAAAAGACAGCATCCTGGTTAAAGGAATCAACGGGCTTCTGGTCGAGAACATTCTCTTTGCAGGATGTTGCAACAAGCATCAGCACCGCGATTACAATTATATAATTAATTATTTTTTTCATATTTTAATATTTAAAGGTTTTTAGATTAATTAAAATGTAACATTCGCCCCAATTGCAAATGTTTTCATTGCAGGATAGACCATAGGATTTCCTATTTCAGGATCGAACCACTTCTGGGCAGCCCAGATAAGTGCCAGGTTGTTACCTGAGAAGAAGACACTTGCCCTTGATATCCCTAACCTGCTGTATAAAGTGGAAGGAATATTATAGGTAAGAACAAGGTTCTTCAACCTTGCATAGGCCATATTACTGTAATAGTAAGTGCTTCTGCCACCATCAAAATTCCAGTAGTAGTCACCCCTGTTAAAAGCTCTTGGCACATCAGTGACATCACCCGGGTTCTGCCATCTGCCTTCATAATTCCACATGAAGTAATTACCCGCTTCACCTCTACGATTATCCTGATAATTCAACCTCATGTATTCCCCCTGTCCCTGTACAAGAACTGACAGGGTGAAATCTTTGTATGTAGCATCAAGTGAAGCTCCATAGAATACCTGGGGTGCATCGGTACCATCGAGAAGGATCTTGTCGTCGTTATTAATTGAACCATTCCCGTCAGTATCTCTGAAAATAAGGTCTCCCGGTTCGGCACCACTCCAGGAAGCATAGGCATCAATAGCTGCCTGGTCTTTAAAAACACCTATGCAATCATAGACCAGGGTAGCACCATATGGATGCCCTGTTCGTACCTGCCATGCAACGTTTCTTTCAGGCTCGTCCATAAACACAACCTCGTTGTGGTTATAACTGAAATTACCTGTAAGATCAATACGCAGATCAGAAGAGACATTTTTATGTATTCCTGCATCAATCTCAAATCCTTTGTTATCAACCCTGGCGATATTCTCGTTGGGGAGAGTAAGACCGGTAAAACCCGGAACAGAAGCATCCCTTGAAGCAAGAATATCCTCCCTTTTATTGTAGAAGAATTCCGTATTTAAGTGCAGCAGGTCGTTCACGAACTTGGAGTCGAAACCGATGTTCTGTGTTGTCTGAGTCTCCCATGTAATGTTCGGGTTGGCTACAACCGACTGGTAGGTAACTGTCTCTATTGTAGAACCGGTACCAAATGTTGCCCCTGTAGAAAGGGCGAATTTATTAATAAACTGGAATGAAGATCCCGGGTCCATACCCATCTTACCATAAGATGCTCTCAGCTTGAAGTAGTTAACAAAAGGAATGTTGTTTTTCCAGAAATCCTCTTCCGATGCACGCCATCCCAGCAGGAATCCGGGGAAATAACCCCACCGTGAATCGGCCGGGAATTTAAGTGAACCATCTGTGCGGAAGAGCACCTCTGCAAGGTATTTTCCTCTATAGCCATATGTAGCACGTCCGATGTAGGATTTACGTGCATAAACGTCAAGGCCACCTCCGTTGCTCAGCTCTGCAGTACCTCCTGCATTCATGGTCTGAATAAGAGTTGAGACATAGTACTTTCTGTATCCCCAGTAATCATTACGATCGTTAGTATATTGCTCAAAACCTCCAAACAGGGTTATGTCGTGATCGCCAAATGACTTAACATACTGAGCATCAATATTGATTGTTCTTCTAACTCTCCTCTCATAATCTTCTCTGTTCTCAGGTGATGAAAGTCCACGCAGAGTTGGTGTCAGCTCCATACTTGTTATGTATCCCTGCGAATTTTTTACAGCAGTTTCCCATTTTGGAAAGTAGAGTAACCATGGCTGGAAAAACCTCTTGCGGTAAAAGTTGTTTACATCATAGTTATACTGTCCGTTAAGTGTAAGACCTTTAAGAAATGAGGGAGATATACTCACTTTAAAGGTGTTCTGCATCTGATAGGTTGTCTGCTGGTCCTTTCCTGTCTCGAATGTTGAAGTAACAACCGGGTTGTCACCATACTCAATATCGGGACCCGGTTCACCTGTTGGCCAGAATGACCATTGTGTCGGGACAAGGCGTGTGGCCTGCCCTACAATACTACCGGCGCTGTTACGGGGATAGGTGTTGTTGTTCTGGATCATTGCAAAGTCATAAGCAACTTTCAACCAGTCAGTTACTGGAAGATCAAGTTTGGCACGTATATTATACTGCTTATAATTAGTAGATGACCTTGCGTAGAACGACTCATCGCCTCTCATACCTGCAGAAAAATAGTAATTCATTCCATTAGTTCCACCGTCAAGGGTTACAGTATGCTTGAAGTTATTAGTCCAGTTTTTGATCAGGTCGCCGTACCAGTCACTGTCGGGATGCTCCCATGGGTCTACACCGCTTTTGAAAAGAGCAATATCCGCATCGCTGTAAGTGCGTGATTTACTTTCATTAACCTGGTACTCCGAAAGCATTGTTGCATATTGCCAGGCATTTGTGGTTTCAGGTACAACTGTTGGTGTCAGAAAACCCTGGTAGAACTGATAGTTCAGTCTTGGTTTTCCTTCCTTACCTCTTTTGGTTGTAATAAGAATAACCCCGTTGGCAGCCTGTGCACCATAAATAGCAGCAGAGGCATCTTTAAGTACGGAAAGACTTTCAATATCTGCAGGATCAATGTCGCCCATGCTACGTCCTATAATACCATCAACAACAATAAGCGGAGCTGTGTTTGACTCACCACCCATAGTTGAACGGCCACGAACCAGGATCCTTGGATCAAGGTCACCGGGTTCTCCACTATCCTGTATAACTACAGAACCGGGCATACGACCGGAAATAGCGTTGGATACAGAAGCAGCAGGAATTGATGCAATACTGGCTCCGGTTATTGAAGTAACGGCACCAACAACGTTTGCACGCTTCTGGGTACCATAACCAACAACAACAACTTCGTCAAGGCCTGTCAATTCACCCGTAAGGTCTACATTTATAGTAATAACTGTTACTCCTACTGTCTGACCAGCCAGAGAAACCTCCTTGGTCTGATAACCGATAAATGAGAATACCAGAATTGCATCCGGAGTGTTGGCAATAAGGGAATATCTTCCGTTAATGTCAGAGATAGCACCAATAGATGTTCCTTTTACCTGGATATTTACACCTACCATTGGTTCGCTCGTAGCTACATCACGAATAGTACCTGAAACTGTTATTTGTTGCTCAGCAGCAACAGATCCCAGTATATCATTACTGTTAGGTTCGTCTGCTGAAAGTGAATAGGCAGGAAGCGCCAAGCCACAGAACAGAAGAATAGATACAATTTTCATAGATCGTAGTAACCTGTGAAAATTTACATTTGGCTTAAAAGGCCAAAGGTTGTTAGGAGTTTTTTTCATGCTGTTACACTGTTAGTTAGATAATAAAAGTTAGTAATTAGAGGTATCATTAATTGTTATATGTTCTATGTTCAAAGTTCAAGGTTCTGAAGTTTCCTCATCTGCAAGTTAATAAATTCAAGGCAATTTTCTACTATAGAAGACATAGAATTGATGTTGCATATATAGAGGTGTATATTCTACACCATATTAATATAAATAATTTTGATCTTCTCAAATTCAATCTCTCCTATTGTAAGGTATTTATGCCCATAAATGCAACTAATCTACTTGCAATTTAAACTGAAGAAAATCAAAAACAAAATATTTCATGCTTTTTATCTTCATAAATTACAAATAAAATAAATATTGCTCTTTCACTTCTGAATTTCCCGTCTTTTCATCAAATTTACACACCACTCTGAAATCTGCAATAATTTTACATTTTCTGGTGCTTTTTTATATAATTTACCAGGCCTTATCTGACTAATAATTTGTAAAATTGAATTTTTTAATTTAATTTTTGGCGCCTAAAATAACTTCAGTAGTAACCTAATATTAAATATAAAACAGATTATCCCATGAAACCGAAGATCATCGCAATTCTTTCATTCATGATGTTTCTGCAGTATTATATCTGGGGTTCCTGGTATGTGACCATGGGAACCTTCATGACTGAATTTCTGAAATCTACCGGGTTGCAGATCGGAGCCGCCTACAGCGCTCTGGCTATTGCCACAATGATTTCACCATTCTTTATTGGCATGGTGGCAGACCGGTTCTTTTCTGCACAGCGCTTAATGGGAGTATTACATATTCTTGGCGGAGTATTGCTTTTCCTGGCTTCCAAAGTAGAAAATAACGGGCCCTTTTACTGGATTATTCTTCTCTATTCGCTGGCATATATGCCTACAATAGCTCTTTCGAACAGTGTTGCATTCCGCCAGATGACCGATCCCGGAAAGCAGTTCCCCCTGGTGAGGGTTTTTGGTACTATTGGGTGGGTTGTGGCCGGTTTTATGATTGCGCTTCTCGGTATTGAGAAAACTCCTCTGACATTTTATATGGCTGCACTCGTTTCTGTTGCACTTGGTCTTTTCAGCTTTACACTGCCCGACACACCTCCCCGGGCAAAAACCAAATCAACGGCTAAGTCCATTCTGGGTATAGATGCACTGATCCTTTTCAAAGAGAGATCTTACCTCATCTTTTTCATTGCTGCCATATTTGTTTGCATTCCCCTCTCCTTCTATTTTGGTTTTGCCAACCTTTTCCTGAACCAGGCAGGTATGGAGAATGCAGCAGGGAAAATGGTAATGGGACAGATATCTGAAGCCTTATTCATCCTAGCAATACCATTTCTCTTTAACAGGATCGGTGTGAAAAAAATGCTCCTTATCGGTATGACAGCATGGATACTTCGTTACCTCTGTTTTGCCTTCGGTAACATTGATTTGAATATCTGGATGTTATACGCAGGTATAATTCTTCATGGTGTTTGTTACGATTTTTTCTTCGTTACCGGTTATATGTACACTGAAAAGAAATCGAATGAGAGGATCAAGAATACGGCACAGGGATTATTCACTTTTGTCACTTACGGCCTGGGGATGTTCATAGGAACATGGTTTTCAGGTTTTGCTACCAGCTACTATACTGTAAATAATGTGTATCAGTGGAGAAATATCTGGTTTATACCTGCATATATTGCTGTTGCAGTTCTCATCCTCTTTATCTTCTTTTTTAAGGAGAAGAAAGAGATTGAACCGGTTCAGTAGCGATCATATATTAATTTCCGGTCTTTTCATCAAATTCACAGACTACTCTGAAACCGACATTGAAACAGTCAGAAAACCACCAGACACTCTTTGGCATCTGAGGATCGGTTCTCAACCACGCAGCAGTACGGGTATAATCTCGTGCTGCACTTCTTAAGGCATCTGCCGTACTTAAAAAGGATCCACCTCTGATTACATGTTCCGTTCCCTCTTCCGGTCCGGTTGGATCCTTAATAATTCCATCAGGGTATTTTGAGTAGGCATCCGGTTGGTACCAGTCGGTACAGAACTCAGCAACATTGCCTGTCATATTCTTCAAACCAAAAGGATTTGGTTTTACCCTGTCAGCTGTTTGTGTTTTTGTAGGACTGTTCCCCCGGTAGGTAACAAAGGTATTTATTACCGTTGTATCGTTTTTTGAGAGTTTTGCTCTAAGACCGGTCTTCTTAAATTTCTTTGGGTCGCCCGGGAAAAAATAGGGATCTTCTGACCCTGCCCTGCAGGCATATTCCCACTCTGCCTCAGTAGGGAGACGATAAGTTTTGCCGGTAACAGATGTTAACCATCGGCAATACGTTTCAGCTGCATGGAAGGAGAAGGATATGGCAGGTCTTTTACCCAGGCCCCATCCCTGGTCGGGTTGGCCATATGGTGGAGTGGCTCCTGAAATAGCATCTGTCACTGAAGCAATTTTACTTCTTAAGCCCTCAGTATCAGTGCTTCGCCCTTCAGCAGCAGTCTGAACATAAAATGCGAGATACTCATCCCAGCTGACCTCAATCTCAGCCATAAAAAACGGACTGATCTCCACCTCCCTTACAGGCCCCTCGTCATCTTTTCTGAACGGCTCTTCGGCCGGACTTCCCATCCTGAATTTTCCGCCAGGGATTGCGATCATATTGAATGAGATTGGAGATTTTGGTATGCACTCTGTAAAGTTTGCAAATTCAGTGACTTTTGTGGCTTCGTTAAACACCTCTCTTGCAGCAGATGAAGTATTTCCGAATGTGGAATTACTTCCATGGGTGTATCCTTCAATAAAATGACCGGCATTAAGATGGCAGTTTATGCAGTGAAGATCTTCTGTTTTTTCAGTCTGTGTATAGTACAGGTGTGCATCCTCCCCCGCTTTTGTAAGCTTGCCAGGGAAAAGGTTTTCATGACATTTGATACAGCTCGATTCATAAACATAGGTTCGGGCAACTTCCAGCCTTCTGCGGTCCTCCCAATTAAATGATGCAGAATCCTTTGTCCATTTACTCCACAAATCGCGCAGTCCGGTGGTCCCTTTTGCCCAGAGATATCCATCACCTTTTGGAGGAAGATGACATTCAACACATGTAATCCGGTATCCCGACCGGGTATCATAATGAACTGATTTTTTCCAGGAGGCATCAGCCACAGGATGGATATGACACGATATGCAATATTTATTTGCTGAGGTGTGGTGAAGCGCTCCGTTGGCTCCAACAATCAGTAAAACACCAACAATTAAACCCGGCAAGAACCATAAAAGAAATCTCTTCATAATTTCAAAATTTATGTGGTCAAGATATTAAAAATATTTATTCCCCGTTGATGGTAATGTGGTATTTTTACATCCTAATCCCAGTTTATATGAAAAGGCTTCTGATTTTAATATTTGGTCTGACAATCAATCTTGCACTTTTTTCACATCCATGGAAACCAGGCCATTATGTGATAGTTGACACAGATGGAGGTATAGACGATATAAAAGCTCTCACCATGCTCCTCGCCTCTCCCGATGTCAGGGTACTGGCTGTAACAGTCTCACCGGGATCGCTTAATGCTGATGCTGCCTGTATAAAGGTGAAAAGTCTGCTTAATTCATTTTTTCACGAAGGAATACCTGTTGGGATAAACAGGGAGTGCAATTTCAAATCACCTGACTTTCCGGTAGCATTAAACACCAAATGGGGAGAAGAGAGTGGCATCAGCAACGAAAATATCCCTGATTGTTTGAAACTTATTGATGAGATCCTTTCGCACGAAACAAATAATGTGAGCTTTATTTGCCTGGGCGGGCTCTCCACAGCCTATCAGGCTTTAAAGGAGATACCGGCTTTCAGGCAACTGGTGAAAGAGATCATTTGGAGTGCAGATGGACTTGCTGATAAGGAAGGATTTAATTATAAGATTGATAAGTCATCTGCTGATAAAGTTCTGAAGGGAGTGATTCCTATAAGAGTAGTTAAGGAATCAGGGGGAAATCTCTTTTACGATGAATCAATGACAAAGACAATTTCCAGGATACCAACAACATATGCTGACAGGATCTCCGGGTTTCTTTCCTCTGAACTGGCAAAGAACCATACATATTCCTATTCCGCAAATGATGAAATGGTAGTACTCTGCCTGCATTATCCCGAGCTATTTGAAACCTTAAAAAATGGCAATAATTCTGAATGTACACCCGGCAATATTATGCTCCTGAAAGAAGGAACAGTTAAAATCCTTGCAGGTGAAACAGTTGCCAAAAACCAGGTGATAAGAGAATTTCCTGTCGATCCATCTTTCTACTTCCCTGATATTGAGCCATCAGTTACAAATATTTTAATGAAATATGGAAAAGATGAATGGATATCAGGTGTAATTGCCAATGAGTTACATCGTCATCTTGGAGTATTCGCAATTATCGGGGTTAAAATGGGGATAAGGGCAAGGGAATATTTCAACACGGGAGTAGATGAGTTCAGTGCAGTCTCATTTGCAGGTTCAATTCCTCCCCTGAGTTGTATGAACGATGGGATACAGGTCAGTACCGGATCAACACCCGGGCATGGGTTATTGGAGGTTAGAAACGAATCCCGTGCTGCTCCGTCTGTTGAATTCACATATATGAACAGAAAAATCAAACTTACCCTGAAACCGGAAATTGCAGAAAAGATAAGTGCTGAGTTAAAGGAGATCAACTTTATCTACGGACTCGACAGCAACATCTACTGGGAACTGGTGAGAAAGAATACCATTAAATACTGGCTGAGTTTAGACAGGCATGATATATTTAGGATTGAGGAAGTCCTTTAAGTTTGTTACTGATACGAGATTGGAGGATTGCTTCGTCCTCCTTCGTCGGCCTCGCAATGACCGTTTATTTTATCGTGTACTGTTCTATTCCAAAACGGACTTCACTTAATTGCAGTGTCATTGCGAGTCCCGCCAAAGCGGGACGTGGCAATCCCCAACGCCCATCCAAAGGACTAACTCATATTCTTACCAGGCCAAATAAGGATGATGTAATAATCTTCTCTCCCATTCTCCACTTCTCCTGGGCTCCCTTTCTACTTATTAAACTCATCAAAAAAATCATTCCCCTTATCATCGGTAATGATGAAGGCCGCCATATTCTCCACCCTGATCTTCCTGATAGCTTCCATTCCCAGGTCCTCAAAATCGACCATCTCAACCGACTTTATATTTTCAGCTGCAAGGATAGCAGCCGGGCCGCCGATAGATCCCAGATAGATACCTCCATATTTCCTGCATGCATCTATTACCTGCCTGCTCCTGTTACCCTTTGCTACCATAATAAGTGATGCACCCAGGCTTTGGAACAGATCAACATAAGAATCCATTCGACCGGCAGTTGTAGGTCCGAAACTTCCTGAAGGCATTCCTGCAGGAGTTTTTGCCGGCCCGGCATAATAGATCGGGTGATTTTTAAAATATTCAGGCATCGGCTTACCTTCATCAATCAGCTTCTTAATACGCGCATGTGCAATATCCCTTGCAACAATAAGAGTTCCAGTCAGGCTTAGCCTTGTCTTGACAGGATATTTTGTGAGCTCTGCCAGCACCTCTTTCATCGGACGATCGAGATTGATCTCAACAGGCTTTTCAAGTTCAGGGGCTTTTGCAGGCATAAAGCGTGCAGGATTTCTCTCCAGCTCTTCCAGGAAAATCCCATCCTTATTGATCTTAGCCTTAATGTTCCTGTCAGCACTGCAGCTCACGCCAAGTCCAACAGGACAGGATGCTGCATGACGTGTCATCCTGATCACTCTTACATCGTGAACAAAATATTTGCCCCCAAACTGCGCTCCAACACCATACTCATGACAGATCTTTTCAATTCTCTTTTCCCATTCAATATCGCGGAATGCCCTTCCACTCTCATTACCGGTTGTTGGAAGATGGTCGAGATAACCAGCCGAAGCTTCTTTGACAGTTTTTAGAGTAGCCTCAGCGGAGGTCCCCCCAATGACAAGCGCAAGATGATATGGCGGACATGCCGATGTTCCGAGTTCTTTAATCTTCTCCTTTACAAATTTTATCAGCGACTCTTCATTCAGCAGCGATTTGGTTTGCTGATAAAGAAAAGTTTTATTAGCCGAACCACCACCTTTTGTTATAAAAAGAAATTCGAATGTATTGTCACCGGTGGCATATATATCTATTTGTGCGGGAAGATTGGATCCGGTATTCTTCTCATCAAACATTGAAAGCGGAATAACCTGTGAATACCTGAGGTTCTTATTCCTGAAAGTCTCATATATGCCCTTTGACAGGTGTTCAGCATCATTGCCCCCGGTCTGGACATCTTCTCCCTTTTTCCCAATCACAATTGCTGTCCCCGTGTCCTGGCACCAGGGCAGATCCTCTTTTGATGCAACAACACTGTTGCGAAGCATAATATACGCCACAAAACGATCATTATCTGTTGCTTCCGGATCGTCAAGGATTTTGGCGAGCTTTTCAAGATGAGCTGTCCTGAGATAGAACGAAATATCTGAGACAGCCTCTTTAGCAAGAAGCTCCAGCCCTTTTGGGTCAACTTTAAGGATCTTTCTTCCTCCTTCATCAATAACTTTAACATAATCTTTGGTCAATAGTCTGTAGGTAGTTGAGTCCTTCTCAATCTGAAAAGGTTTCTCATAAATAAAATCTGCCATATAGCTTGTGTTAACTAATTAACAATAAAATGAATGATTAAAGATATTGAAAAAAATTTATTACTGGATTTCTGAAAAATCAAATTTCTCTTTTGCCCTGATGCCTTTGGGGGTCATCTCAAGCGTACCGCACTCAACGTGCTCATCGTGTTGAAAAACGAGGATATAGTTTTCTTCCAGGGCAGTATTTAACAATCGCTCTTTCTCTTCAATTGTTTTAAGAGATTCAATATCGTAGCTCATATTCCAGATAAGAGGGATGTGGGCAACTGTAGGGATAAGGTCGCCAGTATAAATCAAAGTTTTATCTTTATATTTTATTACCGGTAACATCAATCCTGGGGTATGTCCGTAACACATCATAACCGAAAAGCCAGGGAACAACTCACCCTCTTCATCCACAAGGTTGAGGTGTCCGCTCTGCTCTATCGGCAGAATATTTTCCTCAAGAAAAGCATCTTCTTCACGTGGATTGTTCTTCATAGCCCACTCCCACTGTGTCCGACTGACATGATAGGCTGCATCTGGGAAAGCTAACTCATAACCTGTCCCCTTCTCATTTCGCATAATCCCCCCCCCGCAATGATCGGCATGCAGATGTGTCAGAAACACATCAGTAATATCCCCTGGTTTGAATCCTCTTTTATCCAGACCTTGTTGGAGCCCTTCCCCTCCGTGGAGATGAACATGCCGGAAGAATTTTTCATCCTGCTTATCTCCCCAGCCTGTATCAACCAGAATGACATGTCCGTCTGTTTCTACAATCAGTGATCTCAGGGTCAGAACTATAAGATTATTTTCATCTGAAGCATATACTCTCGACCATAAAACTTTTGGAACGACGCCAAACATCGCACCACCATCGACCCTGAAGTTTGATATATTGAATATCCGGACTTTCATTCATGAAGATTTGAATACAATATTAACAAAATATTGACTATTCTGTTAATGTAGAGGCTGTCTCAAAAGGATAAATCCATTAACCCTGCCTACCGGCAGGCAGGCGCTAAGGTCGCAAAGGATCCCGATAGCTATCGGATCGCAAAGGTCGCAAAAAATTGTAAGACAAAATCATAGCTTTGCGTTCTTCGCAATGACTTTGCGTTCTTTGCGGTTAAAAAGGTCTTATGAAACAACTTCTACTAATCGGCGCGATCAGGGGGAAAATCCAATGTTCCACAGAGGTAAACAATTACATATTTTAAATTTATTATTATATCTTTCCAATCAAAATACAAACCGATATAAATTCATAAAATCATTACCTATGAAAAAAGCATTCTCCTTATTGACTATTCTCTCGTTAGCTTTCAGCCTGATGGCGCAGACTGGTAAAGTCCTGGATAACCTCTCCTTAACGAGTAAAATACTAAAAATGGATCGCAAATATGCCATCTATCTGCCGCCCGATTATGAATCTTCACAACGCAGTTATCCTGTTCTTTACCTTCTACATGGAGCAGGAGATGATCAGACCGGATGGGTACAATTCGGTGAGGTGCTTAACATTGCTGATGAAGCGATTAAGACCAATATGGCGACTGCGATGATTATTGTTATGCCTGATGCCAGCGCCGGAAAGCGCGGATATGTAAATGATGTGAAGGGTGAATGGCATTATGAGGATTTTTTCTTCGAAGAATTTATGCCCTTCATTGAAAAGACATACCGGATAAAAGGAGAAAAAAGATACCGTGCTGTTGCCGGATTATCGATGGGTGGAGAGGGAACTTTTATTTACGCACTGCATCATCCCGAATTGTTTTCATCAGCCTGCCCCCTGAGTGCAGCCACTGGTCCAAGAAGTATAGAAGAGCTTAAAAACTACAGGTTATGGGCAGGAGTAGAAGGCATCGCAGATGCGGATAAGGAGGCCTATTTCAAACGTTATAGTGTTTTGTCACTTATCGAAAACATGCCGGATGACCAGAAGAGAGCTGTAAGGTGGTATATTGATTGCGGCGATGATGATTTTCTGTTTGAAGGGAACTCACTTGTCCATATTGCAATGAGGAAAAAAGAGATCCCTCATGAATACAGGGTTCGCGATGGTGGTCATACCTGGACATACTGGCGGGCTTCATTACCTAAGGTACTGGAATGGGTGTCGATGACTTTTCACCAGTTTTAACCTATTTTGTTGTCGCTTTTGATTTTTTTGCAACCAGCGAGAACATTAACCTCATCATAATTCTTATCATCTGGTAAGAGAGCCAGCCTAAGAACCGGTTCATCAATGTATTACGATGATAATACTCTTCGAATGTTACCTGCCGGCAATCCTTTTCAATGATCTCCAGCAGGAGCTCCTCAAATTGACCTGAGAAACGGGTATCAAGAATATCCGCATTCATTTCGACACTGCCATAATCGCTCAGGTGGTTCAGATTATAGCTTCCAATCGTACTCCAGGCCCCATCAACAGTAGCAACTTTTGCATGCATGTTTGAAGGGAGATATTCATATATCTTAATATTATTTCTCAGAATAAAATCATACAGAAAACTGGTTGCTCTTTTAAATACAGGAGCATCTGATTCTGCTGCAAGAACAATTTTAATATCGACTCCCCGACGGCTTGCATTCCTGAGAAGCTTACGTTCGTTTCGGCCAGGAAGAAAATAGCTTGCCATCATTATCATTCTGTTCTGGGCATGTTTAATTGCAGAGCGATAACTCTTCAAAATCTCTATCTTATTCCTGTACCAGTTATTCTGCAATACTTTAACCTTTACATCTTCATCATAAATCAAAGGATTAAAAACAGTTTCCTTCGATCTGTCCTTCTTTGGAATAAATGCTTTGTGCCAGATTCGTTTCAGGATAAACAGAACATGAGCAATTTCAGGGCCTTTTATCAGCAGGGCAAAATCCAGCCACTCTTTCAAATCAGGAGTTCCATGATAGCGGTTAGCAACATTCATTCCTCCAATAATTACTGTTTCACCGTCTACTAAAAGTACTTTATGGTGGAGTCTCAAACTAAATTGAAATCCTTTGGTTATCAATCCCGGTGAAAATTTCCTGAAAAGAATCCCTGCCTCTTCTACCCTGGTAATCAGCTCTTTTGAAAAGCTTCCTCCTCCATACGCATCAAGTAGAAAATAGATCCTCACACCTCTGCCTGCTGCTCTTATAAGAGCATCAATAATAAATCTGCCCGTCTCATCATCATCCACTATGTAAGTTTGAAAATGAATGTACTGTTTTGCAGCTTCGATTGTCCTTTCACATGTTTCAAAATAGCTATTTCCGCTTCGAAGAAGTTCAATGGAATGTCCACTTTTATAATCGTGACGCGAAGGAATCCTCATTCAATATCTTACATTCATATACATGTACAAAGATAAAACATAAACATCAATTAAATACTTTTGAAATTTTTACATTACTTTACTTCCCTATAATTAAATCAATCTTCATGAAATCATCCATTCCTTTCTTAAGATTATCTGCTATCCTGTTATTTACTGGTTTATCTGCCTTTGCCCAGACTGACATTAAAATCAATTACAATTCACTGCCCTCACATCCCAGGATCCTTCTGCTTGAAGGGGAAGAATCTGCCATAAAGCAAAACATTGCTTCAGATCCTATCTGGAACTCAACTCATCTCTTCATCCTTGATGAATGCAATAAACTCATTACCAGAGAACCTGTTGAAAGGGTATTGATAGGAAGAAGACTGCTCGACAAATCAAGAGAAGCTCTCCGGAGGGTATTTTATCTTTCATATGCATACCGGATAACTTCAGAAAAAAAATATCTGGACCGAGCTGAAAAAGAGATGCTTGCAGTTTCAGCTTTCATCGACTGGAATCCATCACATTTTCTTGATGTGGCTGAGATGACAATGGCTGTTTCAATAGGGTACGACTGGCTTTATAAAGATCTGTCGCAGGATACACGCAAGATTATCCGGGAGGCTATAACTGAAAAAGGATTGAAGCCATCTCTTGACTCGAAATACAACAGCTGGGCCAGGGGATCAAATAACTGGAACCAGGTCTGTAATGCCGGGATGACATTCGGGGCTTTGGCAGTTTTTGAAGATCAGTCAGAACTGGCTGTCTCTATTATTGACAGGGCAATAAGCTCGATACAACTTCCGATGGCGGACTATGAGCCCGATGGAGCCTATCCTGAAGGGTATGGATACTGGGGCTATGGTACAAGCTTCAATATCATGTTCTTAAGCGCAATGGAAAAGGTTTTCGGGAAAGAGTATGGATTGACAATTAATCCCGGATTTTTTAAAACTGCAGGATATCTGGAGAATATGACAGGCCCTACAGGCAGCGCATTTAATTACTCTGATTCAGGATCCGGCGGGAATATGCATTCTGCAATGTTCTGGTTTGCCAACAGGCTTAATGATCCGTCCCTCCTCTGGTCGGATCGCTATCATATGGTCAGTAAGAAACCATCCAACGATCGCTTATTGCCATCTGTTATGATCTGGAGTGCAGGCATGCCTATCGACAAAATTACTGCTCCTCAAAAGTTGATCTGGGCAGGACAGGGAAAAAATCCTGTTGCATTAATGAGGACATCCTGGACCGATGAAAATGCAATTTATGTTGCCATCAAGGGTGGTTCCCCTTCAGTGAACCATGGTCACATGGATATAGGATCATTCATTATGGAAGCCAATGGCGAGAGATGGGCAATTGATTTTGGTGCCCAGGATTATAACTCACTTGAAACTGCCGGAGTAAGTCTTTGGGGAATGGCTCAGAACTCTCAACGATGGGAAGTATTCAGGTATAATAACTTTGTACATAATACCCTTACTGTTAATAACCAGCTCCAGGTTGTTGGCGGATATGCCCCGGTATCATCCTGGTCTGATATGCCTGGAATGATAAATGCCGTTTCAGATATCACCTCTGTTTATAAAGGAAATCTGAAGAAGGCATTTCGTGGCATAGCGATCGTTGACAATCAATATGTTACAGTGAGAGACGAAGTTGAAACCCCTGGATCAGAAACAACTGTCCGCTGGAATCTTCTGACCTCTGCGTCTGTTAAAATAACTGGCAAAAATAGTGCATTACTGACAAAGAACGGAAAAACTGTTACAATTAAAGTTCTGGAACCTGCAGGAATCGAAATGAAAACCTGGAGCACAGTACCAACTCATTCATACGATGCTGCTAATCCGGGTACCATAAGGGTTGGATTTGAAGTATCAATTCCTGCAAATTCGAAAGCCACATTAGCAGTCTTGCTGCTCCCCGAAGGAGCTAAAGAAAACATTTCTGCTTCTGCCAAAAATCTTGAGAGCTGGCCTAAAACGGCAGCAGGGAAATAAATCAGTACTTTTATATTGAATTTTTCAAATATCACAAAATGAACAGAAGAAAAATGATAGGAAAAATAGCCGGGGCAGCAGTTGTGACTGCAGCTGCTCCATTAAACAGTGTTTTTGCCGGAACAGGCGAAGGAACTTATCAGCTTAAAGGCAATATCCGTCATTCGGTAAGCCAATGGTGCTATGGTGACATCCCCCTTGAGGAATTTGCAAAAGCATGTAAAGAGATTGGAATTGAATCAATCGAGTTACTTAAGGAAACCGACTGGGCAATAGTTAATAAAGCTGGTCTTAAATGTGCAGTAGGCTATGCAACGGATTGGGGTATCCCAAAAGGATTTAACCGTATTGCCAATCATGATAAACTTATTGCAGATTTTGAGACAATGATCCCGAAAGCCGCTGAGGCAGGTGTTCCCAACCTGATCTGCTTCTCAGGTAACCGTGAAGGACAGAATGATAATGAGGGATTAATAAACTGTGCCATTGGATTGAGAAAGATCATGCCTGTCGCTGAAAAACACGGCGTTACAATAATCATGGAACTTCTGAACAGCTATGGTCATAAAGACTATCAGTGTGATAAAACAACATGGGGGTCAGCGCTTTGCGAAATGGTTGGATCAGAGAGGTTTAAGCTTCTTTATGATATTTACCATATGCAGATTATGGAAGGAAATGTTATAGACACTCTTACAAAATACAGTCAATACATTGGACATATCCATACAGGAGGAGTCCCCGGAAGGCATGAACTTGACGAAACCCAGGAGTTATATTATCCGGCTATAATGAAGGCTCTTGTAAAAACCGGGTATAAAGGGTTTGTCGGACAGGAATTTGTGCCGGCTCAGGAAAACAAGCTTGAGTCATTACGGAAGTGCATTCAGATATGTGATGTTTAGGATGAAGGTACATTTCATTGCTATAGGTGGCGCAGTAATGCATAACCTGGCAATAACTCTGCACAAAAAGGGGTATGAAGTCTCCGGCTCAGATGATGAGATCTTTGAACCGTCAAGATCGAGACTGGAACAATATGGAATATTGCCGGAGAAATATGGATGGGATAAGGAGCGTATAACCGGTGATATTGACACAGTTATACTGGGAATGCATGCCAGGTCTGACAATCCGGAGCTTTTGAAGGCTCAGGAACTCAGCTTAAAGGTCATGTCATTTCCCGAATATCTCTTCGAACAGACAAAAAACAAGAAACGTATCGTTATTGCAGGAAGTCATGGGAAGACAACAACCACTGCTATGATTTTGCATGTTCTCAAATCGCAGGGAATTAAATTTGACTATATGGTCGGGTCATTGATCGACGGATTTGAAACAATGGTAGGATTATCAGATGAAGCAGAAGTTGCCGTGTTTGAGGGTGACGAATATCTTACATCAACGCTGGACAGAAGACCTAAATTCCATCTCTACAGGCCCGATATAGCTATTCTCAATGGTATTGCATGGGATCATATGAATGTATTTCCCACCCTTGAAAATTATATCGGACAATTTAAGATTTTTGTCGAAAAAATATCTGATGGTGGTACCCTTATCTACTTTGATGGTGATGAAGAGGTGAAAAGAATAGCATCCGCCACCAGGGACGATATCAAGAAGATTTCATATAAAACACATGGATATTTTCAGAATAAAACAGGATTCTATGCAGCAACCCATAGCAGGGTGGTACCATTGAAAATTTTTGGGGAGCATAATATGCAAAATCTTTCTGCTGCCAGGGAAGTATGCCTTGCTTTAGGTGTGTCTGAAGATCATTTCTACGAAACAATAAAAGATTTTGAAGGAACATCAAAACGGTTGCAGATTCTGAAGGAGAATGAGTATGGAACGGTATACCTCGATTTCGCCCATGCTCCATCAAAGGTTAATGCATCAGTAGAAGCTGTTGTCTCACGATATCCCGGAAGGAAAATTATTGCATTTCTGGAGCTGCATACCTTTTCAAGCCTGAGCTATGATTACCTGCCTCTTTACAAAGGGACTCTGGCGAGTGCAACCGATGCATATATATATTTTAATCCGCATGCTCTTAAACTTAAGAACCTGCAACCTCTTTCAAAAGAGGCTGTTTATGAGGCATTCGACAGCAATAATGTGCAGGTATTTGACAATTCTGAAGAGATGTTTTCGGATTGTAAAACTCAAAAATATCATTGTCCTGTTTACCTATGCATGAGTTCGGGCGATTTCAACGGTTTTGATCTTACATTGCTGGTGTAAAATAACAACAAGAAGCAATTCCTGTCAGAGAATAGATGGAGGTTCGTTAATTTTATGAATTTTTACAGCCACTGTTTTTTAGAGTGAAATATTTTGCAGATCAAAAAAAACATCCTTTCTTTGCATCCGCATTTTAAAGTTCTTTGCACGGTCCATTCGTCTAGTGGTTAGGACGTCAGGTTTTCATCCTGGTAACAGGGGTTCGATTCCCCTATGGACTACAATTTTCAGGAGTTTGAAAATAATTAATAGTTAAGCATGGCAAATCATAAATCGGCAGAAAAAAGGATCAGGCAGATCGAAGTAAGGAAAGAGAGCAATAAGTATTTTGCAAAAACAACCCGTAATGCTCTTAAGACAATTCGTGCTACAACAAACAAGAAGGAAGCAGGAGATCTCCTGCCAAAAATAACCTCAATGCTTGACAGACTGGCCAAGAAGAATATTATTCACAAGAAAAAGGCATCCAACCTGAAATCTTCGCTGGTAAAGCACGTAAATAGCTTATCCTAACCTTCAAGAATATATCAGGAGGCTGTATCGGTAAGGTACAGCCTTTTTTTTTCTTTGAATTTTGGATCAGTTTTATTATATTGCATATGCATTTCAAATATCTCGCTGAATGTCTCTTAAAATTACTGACTGGGCTGTTGAAGACAGGCCCAGGGAAAAGCTCATTCAAAATGGCACAGCCAGTCTGAGCGATGCCGAATTGCTTGGGATACTTATCAGTTCCGGAACGAAGGAGAAATCCGCTGTTGATCTTGGCCGTGAATTACTAGGTATAGTTAACAACAACCTGAACAGTCTCGGGAAACTCTCAATATCTGATCTAAAAAAGTTACATGGGATAGGTACTGCCCGGGCAGTAACCATAGCAGCTGCACTGGAACTGGGTCGGAGAAGAAAGCTTACTGAAGGTCCTGAGGTTCCTCAGATAAGATGCTCCAAAGATGTTGCTGATATTTTTCAGCCGTTACTATCTGACCTTCTGCATGAAGAGTTCTGGATACTCTTCCTGAACCGTTCCAATAAAGTGATCAACCGGATGAAACTGAGCCAGGGCGGTGTATCCGGTACTGTAACTGATGTAAGGATGGTGATGAAAAAAGCTATTGAATGCCTCGCTTCAGGTATAATTGTTTGTCACAACCACCCGTCAGGGAATCTTAACCCAAGTGAATCGGATAATAAAATAACTCAGAAAATTAAAGAGGCCGGAAACCTGATGGATATTCAGCTCCTCGACCATCTGATTATCTCAGATAAAGATTACTACAGCTTCGCAGATAATGGTATTCTCTGATCGAATAACCCCCTCACCAAAGGGGGTCATCTCTCTGTTCCGTACAACCTCACTTTACCTTTATCCTCACAAGTTTTAAGCAGTGTACCAAACGGCTTTTTCAGTGTCGGATGTACCATGTCAGAAGCAATTTCGCAGAGAGGCACCAACACAAACATCCTCTCATGCATCAGAGGATGAGGCACTTTGATATCCTTGTCATCAATTACACGATCTCCAAAAAGCAGAATATCAATATCAATCAACCGTGAAGTGTACTGTTTTTCAACCCTTATCCTGCCAAGCATATTTTCAATTTTCAAAATTTCCTTAAGCACCTCCGATGGTTCGAGGTTAGTTTCAACCTTTAAAACAATATTTAGGAACTGATTAGTGGTCTGAAAACCCCATGGTTCAGTTTCATATACTGAGGAACTGATTAATACATGGCCAATAGTTTCTCTGATTCCTGTAACTGCTTTTACAAGGTTTTCCTGCCTGTTTCCAAGGTTTGTTCCGATACTAAGAATTATAATATTCATAATCAGTTCAATCTCCAGTCAAAAGTATTAAATACATGCGTACCTTTACAGAATCATTTTGTTTTTCTATATTTATAACCCATTTTACAATTTATTTAAAAGATGAAAAGCTTCCTAAAATACACTCTTGCAACCATTACAGGAATCATTATCACATCAATCCTCTTCTTTATTACAATTCTTGCAAGTCTCAGTGCCCTGGTTGCATCAGGAGACAAACCAGTTTCAATAAGTGATAATTCTATTCTTGTTCTGAAGGCCGGAGTTACAATACCAGACAGGGGAAACCAGAATCCAATGGCAGGGTTTGACTTTTTCAGTATGTCCTTTACTCCTGCTCCCGGTTTAAATGAAATCCTGCAAAACATTGAAAAAGCATCTGCCGATAAAAAGATTAAAGGGATCTTAATTGAGAACGGACTTTCCCCATCAGGTTGGGCCACAACAGGCGAGATAAGGAATGCTCTTGAAAAATTCAGGGAGGATGGGAAATTTGTAATCGCCTATTCTGATTATGTTCTCACACAGCAGTGTTATTACCTTTCTACAGCAGCCGACAAGATCTACATTAATCCCGGATCGATGGTTGATTTTAAGGGGCTGAGCAGTGAAGTAATGTTTTATAAGAAAGCATTGGATAAGATAGGTGTCGAAGTACAAGTGACCCGTCACGGGAAATTTAAAGGTGCAGTAGAACCATTTCTGCTGGATAAGTTAAGCGATGAGAACAGAGCACAGATTAAAGATTATGCCGGATCGATATGGGAAAGTGTTGTAGAATCTATTTCAGAATCAAGAGATATACCCGTAGAACGGGTAAACCTGATTGCTGATAACCTGTCGGGTAATATAGCTTCCGATGCGCTTGAGAACAGACTTGTTGACGGACTAATGTATCGTGATACACTGATAGATACATTAAAATCCCTTTCCGGAATTAGTTCTGACAAAGAGCTGAATCTTGTTTCAATGACCAAATACAGCAAGGTACCTGATCCGAACAGGACAGTTTCTTCAAAAAGCAGAATATCTGTAATTTACGCCTCAGGGACAATTGTTATGGGAAGCGGAAACGAAACCAATATCGGAGGAAATTCCTATGCTACAGTCATCAGAAAAGAGAGACTCGATACAACTGTAAAGGCAATAGTATTAAGGGTCAATTCACCCGGAGGTAACGCCATTGCATCAGATATTGTCTGGCGCGAACTGGAGCTTGCTTCGAAGATTAAACCGGTTGTGATATCGATGGGGAACTACGCTGCCTCGGGAGGATATTTTATATCTGCTCCTGGTACTAAAATTTATGCAAATCCGACCACTATATCAGGGTCGATCGGTGTGTTCGGACTAATTCCCAATGCAGGAAAACTGATGGAACAAAAACTTGGTATCTCCACTGAAATTGTAAATACCAATAAAAATTCAGATTTCCCATCCATATACAGACCTATGAACATTTATGAGAAAGAGGTAATGCAGATGAGCATAGAAAATATTTACAGTGACTTTGTCGCTAAAGTTGCTTCCGGTCGGAAAAAGAGTGCTGAATATGTTGATAGCATTGGACAGGGAAGAGTATGGAGCGGAATCAGTGCTCAGAAGATTGGCCTCGTAGATGAAATCGGAGGGCTTATCGATGCCATTAATGGAGCGGCTGAACTGGCAGGTATTGAAAAGTATTCAATCAGGGAGCTGCCGGAAATCGAAGATCCCTATATAAAGATCCTTACACAGCTAAGCGGAGATATAAGGATGAATATCCTGAAAACGGAATTAGGAGAATCTGTTAAATATTACAATATGGTTCAGGAGATCAAAGATTTGTCAGGGATACAGGCAAGACTTCCCTATTTTATCGACATCCGTTAAAGTATGGGAATTCAAAAAAATATTATTCTATATCCACTATCACTTCTCTATGGACTTATAACCGGTATCAGGAATTTCTTATTCAATTCCGAAATTCTTTCCTCGGTTGAATTCAATCTTCCTGTAATCTGTGTTGGGAACCTTACTGTTGGAGGAACAGGTAAAACACCACATACGGAATACCTTGTAAGATTGCTGCAGAAAGAATTCAAGGTAGCCACACTCAGCAGGGGTTACAGAAGAAAAACCCGTGACTTCAGAATTGCCTCAACAGAATCTCAGGTCAGTGATATCGGTGATGAGCCGATGCAGATATTTCAGAAGTTTCCTGATGTAATGGTAACAGTTGACAGTAGAAGGTTTCATGGTGTGAAAAGGATTTTGAAAGAAAATGCAGATACAGATGTAATAATACTCGATGACGCATTCCAGCACCGGAGAATAACCCCGGGTTTTTCAATCCTTCTCTCCGATTTTGAGAGGCTTATTGTAAGAGATCATATGTTACCATATGGAAATCTGAGAGAAAGTATTGGAAATATGAGGAGAGCTGATGTAATTCTGATTACCAAATGTTCTGAAAGCATTACCCCGATACAAAGACGGCTGATTGTGAAGGAGGTAGACAAAGCTCCTTATCAGAATCTCTATTTTACTTCACTTACCTATTCCCCACCTATACCCGTATTTACTGGTTTCATCTCTGAAGAGAATCCTTTTGATATGGAACAGTTTTCCGGTTGTGGAATTGTACTGATAACAGGAATTGCGAATCCTCTTTCGCTCAGGGAGTATCTGCTGAAATTTACAGAAGAGATCATTCACCTGTCGTTTCCCGACCATTACAATTTCAAAGAAAAAGACATTAACAAAATCTATTCAGCCTTTCAAAGCCTTAAATCTCCAGCCAGATATCTTATAACAACAGAAAAAGATGCAGTCAGGTTAAGAGAATTTACTAATATTGCAGAACCGCTCAAATCGACATTTTTCTATATCCCCGTTGGGATACATTTTTTAAACGATGACAAGGATGAATTTGATAACCTGATAGTTGACTATGTTAGAAAAAATAAAAGAAACAACAGAGTTTCTGAATTCTAAGGGAATTATTGATCCTGATGCCGGTATTATTCTGGGAACCGGACTGGGCGGACTTACAGCAAGAATTGAAAATCGGATCGAGATCGATTATAAAGATATTCCCAACTTTCCTGTATCAACTGTTGAAGGGCATGACGGGAAATTGATTTTTGGCGATTTTGGAAAGAAAAAAATCGTAGCGATGAAGGGAAGATTCCATTATTATGAGGGATATGGAGCTGAGCAGGTAACATTACCTGTCAGGGTCCTGAAATATCTGGGAATTAAGTGTTTGTTTCTTTCCAACGCAGCCGGAGGAGTTAACCCTGATTTTCAGATCGGAGATATTATGGTAATAACAGATCACATTAACCTCCTTCCTAATCCTCTTATTGGGCCTAATGATGATCGTATAGGGGCCAGGTTCCCTGATATGGGTGAAGCATACGATGCCTACCTTAATAAAAAGGCTTTAATTATAGCACAGGAACATAATATCAGGATCCACAAAGGAGTATATCTGTCAACCAGCGGACCCACTTTTGAAACACCAGCCGAGTACAAATATTTCAGGATAATTGGTGCTGATGCAGTAGGGATGTCCACAACCCAGGAAGTAATTATCGCCCGCCATATGAATCTGCCATGCTTTGCGGTTAGTGTTATTACAGATCTTGGGATTGAAGGCAAAATCGAATATACAACCCACGAATCGGTTCAGGCTGAAGCTGTCAAAACTGAATCCCGCATGACTACCATCATGACTCAGATGATTGCTTCGTTATAGCGATACAAATCCTTTAACCACAAAGGGACCTTTAGATTTGTGTTTAAATAAGAATAATTAATAATAGACTTAGTTTCTGATAACCGTACAAACTTTTTTCCATCTGTTGGTTTTACCGGTATCATCAAACGATGTAATTAAAATAATGTATATGCCGGTTCGGACGGGAGAGCCATCATCTGCTGTACCATCCCATACCAGAGATGCCTCGGGACCAATAAAGAGGTTCGTGGCAACATTCTTAATAAAGCTGCCTGTTTCGTCAAAAACAGTCACAGTTACAATATTTCCAATACCTTCAAAACTGAATCTGATAGAGAGAATATCCTCATAACCATCATTGTCGGGTGATATTCTGGTAGATGATAAGGCTACATTATCATCTGGTACCGGTACCTCAACAAACATCGAATTCGGAGCTCCCGGAGTACCCCAGCCGGAACTCTCCGATGCTGAATGCCAGTTTGCAGCAATACCTGAATTGTTCTCAGGAGCAATCTTTTCAAGGGCAATGCCTTCATATCCTGAAAGAAGGGAGAAATGCATATCTTCATCGTAACTTACCTCATCGATCAGATCAAGCTCCCTGTTGTAAAGCACAAGGTGCCCCTTTTCATCAGGCATGGAAGGGAGAGAGCCTGTTTGAAAAAGTGATTCAGGGTCTGAATATGTATAGCGGTTATAGATTTTCTCCCTGTCGGTTGTTACTGCATAATACGTCCCGGGCAGGATGCACCTTTTAGAATCTGATAAGGCGACAGTCGCAGATGTAGCGCTTGTCTCATCATTCACAGAAACCAGATGAAGCCTGGAAGCGTCGATTATTCTTCCCGAAGAGTTATATAATTCTATATAATCTGGATCCCCGGGAAACGGGTTAAATAGAAGTTCATTAAAAAGTATATCAGATGGTTCCGCAGGTTCCGGTAATCCAAAAGTGAATGAACTCCTTCCAATATTGTTGCCGGCAAAATCTGTCAGTAATCCGGAAATATTCAGATCATAACTCCTTCGAAACGAAAGTGGTTCTGTAACTTGAATATTGAATTCGCGATATAGCAAATCTGTTGACACAATATCAATAATTCCTGTCCCTTCAATACTGATACTGCTTACTTTATGATTTAGTGAAAAAACAGGTTCAGAAAACTTTACTGTTACATTCATGATGTCATCCGGAAATACATTCTCGATCCCGTAAAACGAATTATCAGGATTATTGTGTGCAACAGAATTAATTCCGCCGGGAGTACCTCCTTTCCTGGATACAGAAGCACTCCAGTTCCCTTCATAGCTAAAGGGATAATGCGTATCAATAATTTCCAGCGACCAACCTCCTTTCGATTTCAGCTCATTCCCGTACCATTCAGATGAATATTCCACTCCATGAATAATTGCACCTGTACTATCCGACAGGCATATCATTTTACCACCATCAGTAAGGGCAGGAAACTGCTTCAATCCTGTAACTTTTCCATATACTGAAAATAGTGATGTATCTTTAGCCAGGCATATTATCCTTATCTCATGTGGCGCGATAATTGACTCAGGGAAAAGGAAAGTCTGATCTTCAGACAGAAGTTTCCAGTTTTTCAGATTGAAAGAAAATTCTGTTATGTTTGTTATTTCAATGAATTCTTTTGCCGGCAGAGAGACCTCCGGTAATGGATCAGCCATGATTTCCGACATTATTACATCACCCGTTTCAGGCCATATTGGCGTAAATTGCACACTTAGATTCTGAATACAGTTACCAGAATTATCACATAGAGTGCTCATTACCAGATGATTTGAGACTTTATTAATCAGGTCGGATTCAAACTCCACCAAGTATGTAATATCATTTACTTTTGTAACAGATAATGGTCTGTTCACATTTTCCGTCAAAGCAAAGTTTTCAGGGATCATTGATTGATCAGCAGGTTTTTCATTGAAAATAATCCTGACTGTATTTTTTCCTGTAACCTCACAACTCACAACTCCGGGAGCCTCTTTATCATCATAAAAAATGCCATCGATACTCAGATCATCAAACCATAAAAGCCTGTCGCGTGTGGAGGAGTATCTGTAAAAGATCCCAAACCATCCCGGGCTGAATAATTCACTCTCTGTGCCGTAGCCTTCAGATAAAAGAGTCCCATCTGAGTTGTAACCCCATACTGTCCATTTTCCATCAGCAGATCTTTCAACAATAATTTTTGCAGCATCTGCCGGCCCGACTCTGGTTTGCCAATTCAAACGGGTATTTACTACTGAAGTTATTGAACCTTCTTTCACTTTCCATAGGCGAAGAGTGTCATCGTATCCTGTTAAATTCACTCCAAGTGCAAATCCATTTGTTAAGGTATATGACATCAGAGCCGGTTCAGAATCTGAAAGGAGGAATACCGACCAGTTGTTTGATGATGAAGGATCATAGCCATGCCTGATAAGGAATGACCATCTCGTATTTCCTTCAGAAGCATGAAGATCAGAAATGGAGAGCCCTATCCGGTCAGTTCCTGAATCAGGGTTATCAAATGTATGATGCAGCGAAAAATTTCCCGAAAGGGTTGCTATGGTGTCAGCTTTCCATTGTCCATCAGTACTCTGCAACCATCTGTTTATATCACCCGATTCAAAATTTTCCATAATCTGACCAAACGCCAGATATGGCATTAGCAGTGCCAGTAAAATAACTTTTTTCATGCAGCGCGACGAATTGAAAAAAAAGTTAATTTTGACGGTATTAAACGTCAAAGTAAATTTAACCAAAAACTTAAAATATTCCAAACAAATTATTATGATGAAAACAGCTGTTGTGGGAGCTACCGGTATGGTAGGCCAGTCTATGATGAAAGTACTTGAGGAGAGAGATTTCCCTGTAACTGAATTACTTCCTGCCGCTTCTGAAAAATCGGTAGGAAAAGAGATCATTTTTAAGGGTAAAGCTATTAAAGTAGTTAGCGTTATGGATGCCGTAAATGCAAAACCTGAATTTGCAATATTCTCGGCAGGAGCCTCAACGTCAAAGGAATGGGCTCCGGTTTTTGCCAAAAACGGTACTGTAGTTATCGACAACTCCTCTTACTGTCGTATGGACAAAAATGTCCCGCTGATCGTTCCTGAGATCAACAGTCATGTTATAAAAAAGGGTGACCGGATAATAGCTAATCCCAACTGTTCCACGATACAGATGGTAATGGCACTGGCCCCTCTTCACAGAAAATATAAAATTAATCGTCTTGTGGTTGCTACATATCAATCGGTAACAGGTACCGGTGTTAAAGCAGTTAAACAGATGGAGAATGAGAGACTTGGTGTAAAAGGGGAAATGGCTTATGCGCATCAGATTGATAAAAACTGCTTCCCTCATGGAGGTTCATTTCAGCCCGACGGTTACACAACGGAGGAACAGAAACTTGTTGACGAAACCCGCAAAATCCTGGAAGATCAGACAATACAGGTTACCGCTACTGTTGTAAGAATACCTGTGGTTGGAGGGCACTCAGAGGTTGTTAATATTGAATTCGAGCATGATTACAATATAGAGGATGTGATACGTCTCCTGAGTGAATTCCCAGGTGTAGTTGTTTATGATAATCCATCGGAGAACAAATATCCGATGCCTATCCTTGCTCATAACCGGGATGAGGTTTTTGTCGGAAGGATCAGGAGGGATCTGTCGCGGGAAAAATGTCTGAACCTCTGGATTGTATCTGATAACATCAGGAAAGGGGCTGCCACAAATGCTGTTCAGATAGCAGAGTATATGGTAGCGAAAAACTTATACTAGCTTAATATACAGACAAGGTAATTGACCTTGTTTCTCTTCTTTCTTGCCCCCCATTCCACCTAAAGGGGGGTTAATTCTGTTATATCTCGAAAGCAAATAGTTTTATCAAAAAACATTTGTGAGATTCATAATTCTGTGTATATCAATGATTACCAATATTCCTAAAAAACGAGTATTAGCCCCCCTTCAGGGGGGATGCAACACTTTGCTCACCGCAGCTTTTGCTAAGGGGAGAATCAGCTGGGGGGCCTTCAGGGATTTGGATGTGCCTCAAATAGAAAATCGTTATAAGGATACCTTTTAATATGTATCTTTTTTACCTCTTCATAAAGCATATTACGAAATTCTTCAATGTTCTCCTTTGTTTTTGCTGAAATGAAAACTGTCCTGTGGTTTTTATCGGAAGCCATCCATGTTTTCTTCAGATCGTTCAGGGAATAGTTTTCCCTTATAACCGGAGTAAGATCATCTGCATCCTTAACGGTATAGGAAAATGTATCGATCTTATTAAAGACTATCAGCAAGGGCTTTTCAATTATCTTAAGTTCACGAAGAGTCTCATTTACAACATTAATCTGTTCCTCAAAGTTCGGATGCGATATGTCAACAATATGAACCAGCATATCAGATTCCCTGACCTCATCGAGGGTTGATTTGAATGATTCAACCAGATCGTGGGGAAGCTTACGGATAAATCCCACGGTATCTGATAAAAGGAAAGGGAGGTTTTCGATTACAACTTTTCGTACTGTTGTATCCAGCGTCGCGAACAGTTTGTTTTCGGCAAACACCTCTGACTTACTAATCAGATTCATTATCGTCGATTTACCTACGTTTGTATACCCGACAAGTGCCACCCTTACCATTTTACCACGGCTTTTACGCTGCGTTGCCATCTGTGTATCGATCTTTTTCAACTGGGTTTTTAGAAGTGATATCTTATCCCTGATGATCCTGCGGTCGGTCTCTATTTCCGTCTCACCCGGACCTCTCAGACCTATACCTCCTCTCTGTCGTTCAAGGTGGGTCCACATACCTGTAAGTCTCGGAAGCAAATACTGATACTGCGCTAGCTCCACCTGGGTTCTTGCGTGAGATGTCCGTGCCCGCCGTGCGAAAATATCAAGTATGAGGTTAGTTCTGTCGAGGATACGGCATCCCAGTTCTTTTTCAATATTTCTGATCTGGGTTGGAGACAATTCATCATCAAATATTGCAATATCGATACTATTTTCACGAACAAATGCCGATATCTCCCCTATCTTACCGGAACCAACAAATGTTCGTGGATTCGGAACATCAAGTTTCTGGACAAATCTCTTTACTGGCACGGCCCCTGCTGTGTCAGTAAGAAATGAGAGTTCCCCCAGGAAATCATCAACTTCACGTTCATCCTGTCCGGGATATATTATTCCCACAAGGATCGCCCTCTCCTGGGGTATACTGGTCTCAATCATTTATTGTTTTGAAAAACTGACTTTATTCTCAATAATAATCTATCCTCGGTCAGAAGACCGAAGTCCGAAGACGGAAGAATTCAAAATACTTCTGACTTCGGACTTCCGACTTCCGGCTTCCGACTTCCGGTTTTTATAATATAAACCTCCTGTTATTCTGAATGGCCCCTCTGATTGCCATTTTCAGCGATTCAGAACATCTGACCACCATTTCTATATCAGTTGGAAATGGTACCGGTGCTGACCTGGTTCGTTCCAGTTGCTGGGCATTCAAAGCCTGGGTATCACCAAGGGCACGGGAGGAGACATGTTCAAAATTTGACTGGGCACCTATAGGGTCCTTTTTTAATATTTTATTCGGGTTTATCTGAACAACCTCTACATCACCATCGATCCTGCACGCTTTCGATTGATTAGTCTCAACAAGAGCACACTGAAGGGTCTTATACTTTTTAATTTTAATATCATTCCCAAGTGTATCTCTCATTACGTTCCCGTTTTTATCCAGTACATATGTAAAACCATCTTCAACATCCCTTTTAATGACTGTATCTTTTTCAAAGGTATTGTCAGGGCTGACAGTTACATTCTTAACATTTACATTCACAAAATAATCATACTGTGTATTATCATTAAGATTCTGTGTGTGATACTCCACCCATTCTGAATTAAGGGTCGGGAGATCGAGAGCCAGGAGATCCTGCTCAAACTCCTTTGGGAATTTGATGATGGAGCTATTCTGAACTGATACAAAAACCCTGCTCATACCCAGGTATTTTGCTTCCTGGATCTTACTGTCGATCCCTTCATAATCTCCCACATATTCCTTTGCCCTGATAAATTCGGCAAATGCCTGCCTGTAATTCTCCTTGATACCGCTTTTTATGAGCTCGTTCCCATGAGCATAATAAAAATCAGCTGCTTTCCGTTTGGCATTTACCATCTCTGGCATATAATCAACATATGGATAATCGATCGACTGACCATTCATATTTAATGGAGTTACAGTTTTAACAAGCGATTGCCTGTTATTCAAGGCAGAATAGACCATATATATCTCGTCCCAGTTATTTGGTCTCCCTTCCATTTTAAGGAAGCGAACCCTTTCAAGATCCCGGTCATTGGACACCTTATATGACCTGTCAAGGATCTCAATCTGTTTCACATCACCCGGATCCCTCCGTAGCTGTTTTACTGCCTTGTCAATAGCAGCATCATAATTGCCTCTTTCCAGTTGTTTTTTGGATGAACCGCATCCCGCTAGAATAGTTGTCAGGATGAAAATAAAGGGTATAATTCTTTTCATAATCATGTCGTTATATAATTATATTGCTAAAGGTAAGAAAAACATTGAAAATAAAAATTGCCATAACTTTCACTTCTGCTGTCTGTTAAATATTAAAACATAAAGTTCATCGGAATCTGAAATCTCACTCTGACAGGTTGCCCCCTTTGCAGTCCCGGAGACCATTTGGGTGATTCAGAAATAGCTTTCACTGCTTCATTATCCAGTAAAGGGTCAACTCCTTTCAGTACAGTTACGTTAGTTACGGAACCATCTTTCTCCACTATGAATGTAAGAAAAACGATCCCCTTTATGTTATTCTCAACAGCCGCCTGTGGATAGTTTGTCCTTCTCTGCACCCATGTACGAAATGTGCCAAGGTCCCCACCCTTAAATGACGGCATGATCTCAACCATTACAAATGGCTCATCTGTCTCAGAACCATCCTGTCCAAGAAAGAGTTCGTCTCCGCTGCCGGTGCCTGAAACCTCAGTCTGGTCTCCATCGGATTGGGAAAGGAACTCATCGACTGTTGCCTGCGTTTGTTCAAGCGGAAGTATTGAATCCACAACCACAGGAGGGATATATTTTGCAACCTCTGGAATACGTGCTGCTTCAGGAGGTGGAGGAGCTGGTGGTACTATGATCTTTTCTACCGGAGTTTCAAGGTTTTCCATGTGAACCTGAACATAATTCATGCCTCCTCTCACAACCCGATCGGATTTAGTAGTGATAATAAATGGCAGTATAACGGCAGAACTTAATAATAGTGAGGAGATAATAATACCTGCAATGACTACAGAGTTATATCTCTTCCGAAGCTGATAGGCTCCGTAATCTTTGTTTCGCAATTCAAACAGCAGATCGTCAAGATCGGGTATCTCTTTAAACTTATCATCCATTTCCAAAAAACGTTTTTCTGCTATAATTTGTTACAATTAAACTGCCAGATAAGAAATATAACATGTGAATAATAAAATCAATAATAATGCCACAATTTTCATTAATGGTTAAAGTTACCTAAAACCCACAGTTCTTTTTAATGTGGGCCAAAATTACAAAATAGTGACCTTTTACCAAAACTATATACAGATGGATTCAGTATGTTTTAATATTTTCATTTTTTTCTTACATTTGCGAACGACAGAAGGGGGTTTAGCTCAGTTGGCTAGAGCGTGTGACTGGCAGTCACAAGGTCACCGGTTCGATTCCGGTAATCTCCACCTCCGCCCTCCGAATCCGCCAGCCGGCGGAGAAGGAGGACTTTTTATTTTACATTGGTGAGAAATTGAGATGCCTTCAATCTTTCATACAACGTATTGAATAGCTCATAAGAGACCCTGTGTAATCCGTTTCCCTCTTTTCTAGAGTTGTAGATTTATTGGTGAAGGAAACTCTGGAGGGCCTTTTATCAACTTCCCAGTTGGTCCAAAATTCAGCATTACTATACATATCTCTGAACCATCCATAAAAACTGCGGTTTCCTCCCGGGACAGCTGAAAAACCACTAGTATTATTGCTTGACTGATCGTTGCCAGGAGAACCTGCAACATTCGAAGGAATCCAGCCTGATGGTGCAGCCAGTGACTTTACTATTGTATTCCCATTTGCTTCATAGCCATTGGTTTTGAGATAAGATTCAAGAATATCATACTCTTCCACTGTAGGAACGTGCCATCCTTCAGGACAAATATTCCGGTAGTCATCAACAGCAAACCCTGTATATAATCTACCATATATTGTAACATTGCCTAAATCCCCATTATAAGCCCACTGATATTTTGGAGCTGACTCATTAGTAATTTCCAGATTAACCGGAGAAGTAGTAGGAATTAAATCGCCATTGTTGTATTTGGTGCTCCTGAGGTTTTCCGCCATCCATGTTTGAGTCCCGATTTTTATTGTTTTATAAACATTCCCCTCTATATCCGAAACTGATTCATAGTTAAGGTCTGGATTAAAAATTTGTGTTATTTCTGTTGGAATACTTCTGTCGAAGCCGAATGACAAATCAATATTTGCTATAGAATCAGGTTTTAAAACCTTTCCAAAGTAGTAATATTTTACTCTTGATAGACCTCGCGTTCTTCCCGAAGGTCCGGCCTCAATTTGATATGAAGTGTTACTCCACAAGTTCCCAAAGGTATGTGTGCTGTCATAATTTTCCCCTCTGCAGATAAACCTATACTCAATAGGTTTTAGACCATTAAAGTCATATCTTCCTATCCAGATCTCAACCTCATCAACATTATCATTGGCAGGATCCCATTTAACATGGAGTTTTAATTGTGCAGAATGGTATAATTTAATTGTGATGCCCTCTTTTCCCGAAGCCACAGGGATTTCTTCCATTTTGCTTCCTTTATAGGTCTCTTTTGTTGCCCAAACTACAGGGCAACCAAGGATATCAGAATCTTCAATGTCTTGCTTAGAGACTCTTATTTTAAATGAACCATCACTATTTGTTGTGACTATCTGACTGATGGGACTGGCTTCATGGACTTTCTCACAAAACATAGCAGCTCCAATACAAACAGATGCTCCCTCGACTGGCAGATTTGTAACCTCATCAACGACAGTACCGGTATATTCATAATTATATAGCAAACTATCCTTTAAACAAGAATTAAAGAATAATATCGTGAGAAATAAAAGAATAACCGATCGCCTCATATATTCACTTGGTAATTAGATATTAAAGCAAATTTAAACAATAAATAAATACGCGTCAAAATAAAATCCTTCTACATGTAGCCACCACATAACCGCTGTTTTACTCTTTACTAAAAATAGGTTATTCATCCAACTTGTCTTTTTTGTAGGTATCTCGAAAAGTAGTACTTTAGACAATTATCCGTTATCAATATATTTTCATGAAATACAGAAAACTTGGCCGTACAAACTGGGATATCAGTGAGATTGGGTACGGCATGTGGGGAATGGCAGGCTGGAGTGGCTCAGATGATGAGGAATCAGCAAAATCTCTTCAGCTTTCTGTTGAAATGGGCTGCAATTTCTTTGATACGGCCTGGGGTTATGGAGAAGGTAAAAGTGAAGCTCTTCTCGGCAACCTGATAAGGGCTAATACGGATAAAAAACTATATACTGCCACGAAGATTCCACCCAAAAACTTTAAATGGCCAGGTAAGCGTGAATATTCTCTCGATGAGTGTTTTCCAACCGATCATATTCAGGAGTATGTGGAGAAAAGTCTGAAAAATGCTGGCCTTGAATACTTCGATCTGATGCAGTTTCATACATGGGAGGACCATTGGCTTGAGGATGAAAGGGGAATCATGAAAATGATTGATCTTAAGGAGCAGGGTTTATTCAAAGCTATTGGAATAAGTATGAACAGATGGGAGCCCTGGAATGGAATAAAAGCTGTAGAAAGCGGATTAATAGATACCGTGCAGGTGATCTATAATATCTTTGATCAGAGTCCCAAGGATCAACTATTTCCTGCTTGCAGGGAGATGAATGTTGGCGTAATTGCCAGAGTTCCTTTTGATGAGGGTTCTCTCACCGGGACTTTGACTAAAGACAGCAAATGGCCCGAAAGTGACTGGAGAAATTCATACTTTGTACCTGAAAACCTTATTTCCAGCGTTGAACATGCAGATGCTCTTAAACCGCTACTCCCGGAAGGGATGAGTATGCCGGAACTTGCATTAAGATTTATCCTTGGAGAACCAACTGTAAGTACTATCATTCCAGGCATGAGAAAACCAATTCATGCAAGGATGAATATAATGACCAGCGATGCAGGAAGACTTAATGACACATTGATGAAAAAACTTGAAAATCATCGATGGGATCGTCAGCCTAATGCATGGTCGCAATAATGGAGGGAATGGTCGCGACCGTTCCCTACAACCAATAAAACCAAAAAACCAATTGTCATCTGATCCACATTACGATCTAGTCAGTCATAGCACATGGCTTGCCATGTGCCATGTGCAGTTATCAATTCCATAAATATAGCCCTGAAGGGGCGTAATATCAGTCCAAGACATATCGTTCCTTTGGAACTTGATAAATTTTGATCTTCAAATTTCTTCTTTGAAGCTTAGGTATCTTCTGGTCGCGACCGAAGAAGATCTCACGGTCATCTTTTGTGTAGCTGTCGAGGAATTTGAAGGGGGATTTCATTTTGAATATTGTTCGATTTCTAAAAGTATCTTATTATACAGGTAATTCACAACCTCTGATTCGCAATACTTTATATCTTCCTGAATCTGGGAGAGAGTCTCGATTACAACCAATAAGGTTTTCGCAAGGAAAGTATTCTGTTCCCAGCTTTCATCTGGTTGTCTGTCTATTCCTGTATCATAAATTTTTTGATTTCTTAGATCGAGTGTTTTGGTTATACTGGGTCCAAAAACTCTGTCATTTTTAACTATTCCTTCTAATAAGTCTTTATATGCATTTATCAGGATGGATAATTCATAAGCTTCTCCATTATTTTTTGATCCAATAAGGATCTGAGTCGGGACATTGAAATCATCATAATAGATGATTTTAGATATATCTATTTTCCTGCCATCAACTGCTTCACTACCTGGTCCTTGACTCATAGTTATAATCTCAATCTTTAAATCCTGTATGTATGAGACCAGCTCGTTTGTTGCATGATTTACAGAATCGGCATTGTTCATAAAATACTTTAACTCGTCCCCATATTTATCAGAAATATTATGAATTTTAGTTAACAGGCTATCAGTTTTTGAATCGTATATTTCAGTTTTACTGGTTACCCTTTGCTCATGCTGTATTACTCTGTTAAACCTGAGATTTCTGATCCTGTTACCATAATAGTTTCGGTATAGATGTATATTCACAACAAGGATAATAGTAAGAATCATAAAAAGCAGATTCATTGTTCTGTTCTCTCTTACCTTGATAATATAAATACTGAAATAGGGCAGGAATAACGATGCATAAACAATTATTCCAATCCATCTTAAAAGAAATGCAAATCCATAACTCTGTTGAATCATCATAAATGTCCCGATAGTGAATACCAGAATTGCAACCACACCTACTATAGCAATTTTTCTAATCTGCCTTTTCTTTTTATTAACCTCGCGTTTGCTATTTTCAATCAGGCCAGCTATTTCTCTGTCTAGGAACAACCTGTCTTCATAAGGAGCAATATATTTTAAGTCATTTGAGCTCAGAAGCACCTTTCTCTTTTCATAAGCCGAGTATGCATTTTCGAGAAACTGGTATATCTCCAGCATCTCTTTTTCAACTATTGTAATCTTCTCATAGATCTTTGTGGCCAGACTATCATGCCGGAGTTCATACTGCCCGTTATCATCTTTGTCACGAAGGATTCTGATGATTACAAACTTTTGTAAATGGTTATTAATTGAACTTGCAGAAATGTCTTTTCCTAATGATCTCGAAGATTCGATTACTTCTTCTTGTGTAAGATGCCTCTTTGTTCCCTTGACTGATACAAATGATTTCAGGATTGTAAGTCCTGTATCTGGTTCATCCAGTTCTTTTAACTGTTCTTCAAGGAAGCTCCCCAGAAGGTCAGAAACATCGCCAATTTGAGAAAGAAGTTTTAGTGTGAAGGATAACCCCCCTTTTGATTTCCCCCTGGACACCTTCGCCAAGGCTTCGGTGCCCGCCGGAGGGGGAAAGATCTCTGCTGCTAATCGAAATATTTTATCGAGGAAAACCTGAAGATAGGTTAACTCCACATCAGCATTTTCAGGGCTTAGTTTCTCAAGAAGGGTCTCTGCAAAATCCTCTTCGAGACTGATATTAAATACTTTGCAAGGTTCTTGTATTGCCTCGATTGCATTAATGTGAGACATTTTCTCGATCCTTACCCTGTTGGTAAAGAATGTCGGAATAAACTTTTCAAATTCAGTAACTCCTGCCATGTACTCCTCCCTCATCACAAAGATCAACCTGCACTGCAGATCCGATTCTATAAGTGACTTAACAATCTGAACAAATTCCCGCCTTTCTTCTTTATCGCCAAAAATAAACAGCTCTTCAAACTGGTCGAAGATGAGATAAGCAGGCTTAAAATGGTCGAGATATATTGACTGAAGCTTTTCAGAAACAGAAAGGTTTTTCTTCAAAGGAGTAATCGCTTGCCTGTTAAGGGCTTCGTTGAGGCTAACAATTATATTCCTTCCCCTACGGATGTTTAGTGGGAGCCAGTCACTTTCGTCAAACCTCGATGCCAGCCCACAGTTTATAATGGAGGATTTGCCTGTCCCTGAAACTCCATAAACCAGAAGTATCTTACTCTCAAAGATCTTCCGGTACAGCTCTGTGATCTCCTGGTCTCGGCCGAAGAAGATATTCCTATCAGCCAGTGTAAAGGAATCAAGAAATTTGAATGGTGATTTTATCATGACGAATTGCTCGTTTCAATGATGTTTGAACCTTAAACTTCAACTCCACTAATCGTCAACATAAGTTCCTTATACTCCTCGAGCAATATATCATAGTTGCTCAAAGACCTCAGATCACACTTTTCTGTTACTTCCGTTCCAAGGTACATCAGGTGACCGCTTCTGTATTTTGTGTACATGAAGATGTCTTTTCTTAAATCAAATTTCTCCTTTGCATCAATGGTTTCGGAATTAGTATCAATTATTAGTGGTGAAAGGTTGAGATAGTCATCAAATGATTTAATTGATTTCATAAGAAGAACCGAATGGCTGTCGGAAAACTTTGTTTCATCTATCTCCTGTCCCTTAAAATCAGAATCAGAACTGTTAAGAAGATCTATTACATGATGAAACTTTGCTTCATGGATGCGTGGTTTTATAACTTTAATATCCCTTACCGATACAAGTCTGTATTTTGCAAAAAATGCTATTCGTTCAAGGATCATTGTAAGCTTTTCTTCATATTCGACGCATCTCTTTTCAATTTCCCTTTCATCAAGATTTATCTGGTAATGACCTATTTCGTTCCTTTCCGGCACCCAGAAATCGAGAGCAGCAAAGAACTTTTTGTCAAACTGTTCATTCATCTCCGTTAAAAACCATTCAAGTTTTTGTTCGGTGTAGGTTGTGGCAAGTGTTCTGATCAGCCAGCAGAAGTTTCCCATTGTCATGACAGCAAACCTGCTGGCAAATTCACTTTTTACTGGATCCGGAAGCGTGACTTTCTTGCTTATGATATCGTACCAGACCTGGCAAACCATCACGAAGCTTACAAACTGGATAGTACGTTCAATGGTCTTGAAGATCTGGTCGAGTCTCAGTTTGCCGGGTTGTCGCATGGAACCGGAGAAGAGTCTCCGGAGCTCCACACCAACAGGCCATGGGAAATTTTTAATTACCAGGTCTCCGATGATACGATAATCAACCTCTTCGTCATCATCTTTTTCAGGAATATACTTTGAAAGTGAAGGTTTGCTTTTTACCATTTCGGCAAACACCTTCAGGATAAGGCCTTCATTTATTGCAACCATAAAAGAAGATTTTAATAATAAATACTACCCACAAAATGTCATTCTACGTCGTGATAAATGTAAATATATGAGATATTGACAATACATGCAATATTATTTTCAAAGCAGCTGGAAGGCTGCTTTTTATTGTCAGTAGGGTCGTTGCATGCAACGACCCTACACACGGTTTTTCTATAGATTTACTGATAACTGTGATTCCACGTTCATGATTCGGAATCACTACCTATTCATCTGGAACAATATATGGGAAATGTAGTAGCATTTTGCACTACATTTATACTTTCATCAGATTTTCCTGCCAATCTTCCACCGGTTTTAAAGCCGGCTTTAAAGCCGGTGGAGTATTCAATCCGGGCTCTCCCCTCTTCTCCTCTTCCCCCATTCTCCCATTCTAGTATATATTTGCCTCGTATTTTAGACTTTCATAACATTATCATAATGAACAAGTAATATGGCGAGTATAATCCCGGGATTGGTGATCAAAAAGAAACTATCTTATAATCCCGTTTCAGATAATCTGTCAAAGGACCTCCCATTCCCCTGACATCAACTTTACAAACCTTTAATTCATCGGTAACACCATACATGTTGGAACATGCCACACATGCCTGAACAATAACACCATCTTTTTGCATGGCTGCCACATCGGGGTCGCCGCTCGACCATAAAACAACAAGGGTATCAGAAGGACCTGAAATAGCAGGTTGTTGAGCAAGAGTAACTTTTGACAAACCTGTCAAAAGGAGAAATGAAATCAAAAGTAATCTGGTTTTCATAAAAAGTTATTTAAGTTATATCCTGGATTCAATAATATCAACAAAAAAGGTCATTGAATGTTTTTATGAGTTTCCTTTATTGATTTACAAATACTCTGGCTTATTACCATCTGATCACATAGAGAGTTACTGCCTGCCGTGAGAGAATTGTATTTATTGTCAGAACTCCCCCCGTTGATTTAGTTCTATATGGGGAGCCTGTCATCTTAAGCAGACCTGCCTTTTCAAGTTCGGTGTATTGCTCAGGTGTCGGATTCTGAGAAGAGCCCATTTCTTTCCATACCTCATATGAATTGCTATTTGCTTTGTCGATAATATATTGAATTACATGCATTTTTTTTGAAGGAATACCATTAATCTTCAGTTCAATTTTTGCTTCATTCGCTGATTTGTCATCATCATGGTAGTTCCACAACATTACAGTTGCTTCATCCCTCCCTTTTGCAGCAATCGCGTTAATATCCGGGTCTTCTCCCCTTACACCTGATTCAATAACTTCCTGCCATGTTTTTCCGGCATTTGATTTTACTTCAACTTTTGTTCCATGCATCATTCCAAACATTCTGAAAACATTTAAAACAGGTTTATCCACACCGTTTGTTGCAAGATCGCGATAGCCATGAAACCATGGCTGATCTTCAAACTCGAATGCCCATGATACAACTCCCAGAAGATTTACATTGAAATACTTTGCCATCTCATAAATCTTTGCAAAAGAAGAGGCAGTATAACTTGAATACATGGTCCCGTTCCTGTACCCGTTCTGCGGGTAAACAGTCATACCGCAGGCTGCACATCCTTCCGGATCACACTCACCAATTATGATTGGAAGGTTTTTATATTCTGGGTTGGAGGAGACAATTTCAAATCCCCTTGATATCTGACGCAACTGGGCTCCCATATTCATTCTAACCATATTATCTACAAATCGGGGTGCCCCTTTCGCATGAAAAGCAATGAAGTCAAGCTGTGAACCTTTTTCTCCTGTTACGAAGTTGGTACCTGATTCACAGTGATTAAGAAACTCCATTAAAAACTTTTCAGCATTGCTGCCGGCAGGACCAGTAACATGTGGGCCACCAACTCTGGCTGTAGATAATGCTCTTCTGACACCATCAGCTGCATAATCATAAAGCTTGCAGTATTCCTCCACTGTCCCTCCCCAGTATTTTGCATCCGGCTCATTCCATAGCTCCCAGTACCAGGATGCAACTTCCTCTTTACCATATCTGTCCACCGAATGTTTAACCCACTGATAAATGAGCTCACCCCACTTATTATAATCTTTTGGCGGATATCTCCATCCCGTATAAATATCATCGTAAGGATCTCCGGGTTTCCAGTAGTGCCTGTAAGGTTGCGGATTTGAGGATAAAGCTTCAGGCATAAAACCCATCTGGGCAAGCGGTTTCATCCCTCTTTCAATATATGTATCAAAGATTTTGTCAATTATTGTCCAGTCGTACACCGGATTACCATCAGAATCTTCAGTATAAACATTTGATGATCCCCATTTCAGAGATGGAACACCATCGCCTGATGTTAACAGGTTATGGGTTCTCACATAAACAGGCTCCGGGCTCAGGGCCGAAATCTCAGAGAGAAGTTTTTTGCCATCTTTCATATAGGTATAGTTTGGTTCATCATATCCAAACCATGCCCAGACGGGATCCATGGCTCCCTTCTCAATGTTAAGATCTACTGAAATTATGGATTTATCATTGGCAGATTGAGCAAACATAATAATATGAGCAAGTGAAATGAACAGGATTATCAGTTTTAGTTTCTTCATAATGATTTATTTGTCAACCCATTTCTTGAATTCAGCAACTTTATCGCGGCTTACAATGAAAAGATCACTTTTTTCTTTATCCTTTAAGGTGAGCTGTAGCCTTGTTGAAGAGTATCTGTGCATAAGCGTGATTGCCTCAATATTGACGATGCATTCCCTGTTAATTCTGAAAAATTTTCGGGGATCCAGCATACTTTGCAACTGCTCTAGAGAATAATCAATCCCATAATCTTTATCTTTATAATCATTCAGAAAGACACTCCTTTCGCTTATATGAAAATGGCTTATCTCTCCGGTTGGCACTGAACGGTATTTATCCCCAATTTTAATAAGAAATCTCGATTTATGCTGATTCCTGAACTCATTCAGGAGTAATTTGAAGTCTCTCTTAAACGGATCATTATCTGAATGAAGTTTTTTAAATTTGTTCAGAGCTGAATCTAGCGACTCTTCATCAATTGGTTTCAGGAGATAATCAACACTGTTAACCTTGAAAGCTGTGAGGGTATATTCGTCATAGGCAGTTGTAAAAATAACAGGGATCTCTACATCGATCGTTTCGAAGATCTCAAAACACAGCCCGTCATCCAGCTGGATATCCATGAGTACAATCTCCGGTTTTGGCCTCTCCTGTAACCTGTTTATTGCCTCCTCAACTGTCTCGATAACATCTAATACTGTTATATTATTATCAATTTTATTCAGTAACCTGATCAGCTTGTCGGCAGCAGGTTTTTCATTTTCAACTATCAGTACATTCATTATATCAAAGGTATTTTCACCACAAAATCTGCATTTGTTTCTTCAATAATTAGGACTCCTCCGGTTATAAGTTTTACCCTTTCAGCAAGATTTTTGAGTCCGGTTTTCATTGAATTCATCTGTGTAGCTTTTTTCTGTAAATTATTCCTTACAACTATGAATTTGTCTTCAATAAATATTGAAATCCGTAAGGGATTCTCCCTGGTCGCAAGATTATGCTTAATGGCATTCTCTATCATGATCTGGAGGGAAACAGGAAGAATTTCATACTCATCTTCATTTTTGGTATCTATTGTAAGTATTATTTTTTCTTCATCCCGTATCTTATGGAGATTAAAATAGTCCGTTATGAACTCCAGTTCCGATTTAAGTTTAACCTTGTCCTTCTGGCTGTTCTCGAGTATATACCGGTAGACCGATGAAAGATTATTAATAAAGTTTTCGGCTGATTCAGGCTGGCTATGAATCAACGAAGAAATTGTATTCAGGCTGTTGAAGAGGAAATGCGGATTGATCTGATTTTTGAGTGTCTCATTCTGAAAAATCAGATTCTCCTCTCTAAGTTTTTGCTGATTCTCTAAGGCTTCCTGCCAGAGCATGAATAAAAATAATCCGCCACCGAGTAAAAGCCCTGAAATAGTGGCTTTAAACCAGCCCTTGAATTCATATTTAAAAAAAGCAGCTGTTACATTTGATATATCTCCCCCATGAAGGATTTGAGTAAGAAATAGAAATCCAATAAAAATAATAAAGGCCGATACAAAACATAAACCTATGAAAAAAGAGAAGCGCGATAAAACAATCCTGGTGATTTCCCTTTGCGTTGTACCCGGTTTTACATTCCTGAATATCAGATAACCCAGATAAATAAATAATTCGATCTGTATGAAGACTAACAGAAAACTACTGATGAATTTCCCAACACTTTGCGGTTCAGTACTTCTGAAGATATTAAGAAGCACCATTATCGCACTGAAAGCGATAATGGTGAAATGTGTCAGAAGTCTTTTCGGATTAAGTACATTTTCGATTTGTAACTTTTTCATTTGCCAAATTTAATAGTTATTTACTGAATTTTATCAACCCATAACTCCCTGATCGTCTTAAAAAGAAATTTATTATCAAAGCCCTTCACTTGAATCTCCTGCATTGATCCGGAAAACATATCAGCATATTCTATCATATTGGTTTTAAGGGAGACCCAGATTGTTCCCCAATATTGCTCGGTTCCTTTGGTTTTAACCTGCTCCATGTTTATCTGCAGTATATTGTCAATAGCCCGGTACTCGATAATAGCGCAGATAACATTATTTATCTCAGATATTCCTGTCCACCTGATCTGAATATTATCATGTGAATATGTACCTATATCTGCCATATCGAAACCTCCGGATTCCGGACGAATAATGTAATTCTTATTTAGTTCAAGTGAATCCGTATGATTCCATGCGAATTCTTCAATTGCCATCATATCCCAGACTAAATTTCTGGCAAACACACTCTCAGTATTGGAGGGAAAGTTGCTGAAACTCTCACTTTCCAGCATTTTGGGAGAAGGTACATATTTCATATTCTCCATATATTCCTGTTTTTGTCCTTCAGGGAATGGTTCAGAGAAGTTGCTTGAATTGGAAATGGAAACATTATTCCAGGAGACAAATCCGCTCTCAAGCCCTATTGTATAATCACCGGAGACCTTTACTTTACCTGTGAAGTTCCCATAAAGATCCCGGTTGGTATAAACTCCAGTCATCCTGTATTTTTGAATAGCATTACTTTCGGTCCCGGATGGAAGTTCGCTTAAATACTTTTTTATTAATGCTTTATCATTCTGTCCATTTGTAACAATTGTTACAATTATCAACAGACCGGTAAAAATTACCCTGATCCCCGATTTTAAATTCTTTTTCATGACATATAATTTGGTTAAACAATGAATTTATGCTAAAGTAAAACCATACGTTGACCGAATAAAAATTAAAAATGGGGAACGGGGTATTTATACTGTTGATCTGTAAAATATAGGTGTTTAATCGGATATGTAGAATGGGATTATTTAATTACATCCAATTCCACAGTCGCTCCTTGCAAATCCGGAGATGATAATTTTATGGTTGCCTTTCCTGGTTTATCCAATGATTGAATATAGATCCATATTTTCCCATGAAAGGCATTTTGTTTATTGTCCTTGTAATCATTGATATTTCTCGGATTTGAATCCTCCATACCAAGAAGTCGGACCGGACCGGTTATTTCACATGTAATCTCATTTAATGCAGAGTAGACTATATTCCCTGCATCATCGCAAACGGTGACATTGATATTAGCCAAATCCATTTTATTGTTCTTAAGTGTCTGAACATCACAATTTGCAATCAGACTTGCCGCGACACCAGTTGTTTTCAACTCATATGATGCCAGCTCTTTCCCTGACGTTCTTGCAATGGCTTTCAAAGTTCCTCTTTCAAAAGGAATATCCCAGGTTATTGTCCTGTTCTGAAAATCAGCCATCTTTTTTATCCCAAGAGATTTGTTATTAAGGAATAACTCAACCTCTTCGCAATTTGTAAATACATTGACACTTATTGGTTGTCCCGGATTCCAGTTCCATACCGGGTCGACTCTCTTATGAGCCCACAAACTGACAGCTCCGTTGTCGCTTAACCGGTCGGTTGTTCCAATAAAAACCATTGGACTGTCGCTCCACAAGCTCTGTCTGAAGTAAAACTCAGGTTTCCTGTTCCCTGCCAGATCAATAATTCCCGAGGTACTGTGCCTGCTTGGGAACTGCCCTGCTTCACCAAGGTATTCAAACCCGGTCCATAAAAACTGTCCCATCACATAATCGTTTTCTGAAACAGTATTCCATGCATCAAGGGCCATTCCATTTTCACTACCGTATAAAATACGTTCAGGGTATTTTTTATGATCCGGTGCATACCGGAACTCCTGATAATTGTAGCCGGTAACATCCAGAGCTTCAGCAAATCCTGTTTCATTTGACATTAAAGCAGATGCAAGGCCGGCTGTAACCGGCCTGGTTGTATCGAGTATCTTAATAAGAGCTACCAATTCCCTGGCTACCTCACCAAGACGATCAGCATCAGGCAAATTCTTATCGAACTTTGCCCAGGTCTGAGGATTAGCTTCACTATTCAGCACAGGGTGTGTATATGGATCATTCGGATAATCAATTTCGTTTCCGATACTCCACATTATAACAGAAGGATGGTTTCGGTCTCGTAATATCATATCATTCAGATCCGTCGCCGACCATTCTTTAAAACTTTCTGAATAACCATCCTTCCCAGGGGTTCCTTTATTCCATCCTTCTATCCATTTTTTCTTGGGGAGTTCCCATTCGTCGAAAGCTTCATCAATTACCAGAAATCCCTTTTCATCACACAGGTCCAGAAACTCCGGAGAAAAAGGATTATGGCTTGTCCGGATAGCATTACACCCCAACTCTTTCAGAATGTCTAACCTCCGTTCAAATACCTGCAAAGGTACAGCGGATCCAAGGGTTCCGGCATCATGATGCATACAGATACCTTTTAACTTTAGGTTTCTCCCATTTAGAAAAAAACCTTTATCAGGATCAAATTTTATGTCACGAAAACCAATCTTTGTTGTCTGGTTGTCATAAATATCTTTTCCTTTTATTATTGTTACCAATGAATAAAGACTTGGGTTGTCAATATTCCAAAGGGAGGGTCTGATTATTCTTGCTGTCTGAGTTATACCCTTTTGAGAAGACCCGCTAACAACAAGAGTCTCTGTTATTTTATTAACAGTATCGGCACCAAAAAGTAGATAATTAGAAACAGTAACATCTTTGGCTTCAGAGAATTCATTGAGGAGTATTACTTCAATATTTAGCGTTGCCTTGTCGCTTGAGACATCAATTGCAGAGGCAAAAACACCCCATTTTTTAATATGTAGAGGTGAGGTAAAAATTAGCTTAACATTCCTGTAAATACCAGAACCAGTATACCAGCGAGAGTCTCCAAACTTTGTATGATCTACTCTTACAGCAATCAGATTCTCCTTCCCAAAATTCAAATATGGTGATAAATCATATTGAAATGAAATATAGCCGTTTGGCCTTTTACCAAGGTAGGTCCCGTTAATCCAGACCTCACTGTTATTATAAATTCCATCAAAAGCAATAAATACTTTGCGATTTTTTTCACTAACAGGAATGATGAATGATTTACGATACCAGCCGATACCTCCGGGTAAAAATCCTGTACCACTTGCAAAATCTCTGCTGAATGGCCCTTCAATGCTCCAATCATGAGGCAGATCAAGTTTTCTCCAACCTGAATCATCAAGTCCGGGATTCTGACAATCAGATATTTCTCCCAAATTAAACTTCCAGTTGAAATTAAAATTAGTTACTTCTCTTCCCGTCGGTTGTCCTTCAACATTATGGCCGATTAGTATAGGCACAATTAATAAAAGTGCCAAATGAACAATTCTTATTGATTTCATGTCCTATATAATATGATAAAAAAGTGCATTAAAAATAACCAAAAATAACATATAAGAGGAGAAATGTTCCAGACCCACATAGTAACCGAATTTATTGGATATGATTTAAAATATTTTCATCTTTAACATTTTACCATAACCTTTTAATGCTTTTTTGTTTTTCCTGTTGGTCCCAAACCCGATTATTAGTAAAAAGGAATCCTGAATGACTAAAGAAAGCCACTACGACTTGGTCAGTAAACTTAAGCCCGGAAGGATAATCCTGCCTGTTGTGATAGGACTGGCTGTTATCGGCTGGTTTATTTCCAAAGAGATAAATACAGAGGTTCTCAGCAAGCTGATCTTTACATGGAAAACTCCAATCTGGCTTTTAGTTGCCTGGTTATGTATGGTTTTCAGGGATCTTGGATATATTATCAGAATCAGGATTTTATCTGACAATGATCTTACCTGGAGGCAGGCTTTCAGGGTAATTATGCTGTGGGAGTTTACCTCAGCCATTTCACCCTCAACCATTGGAGGTACGGCCGTTGCTGTTGTACTCCTTCATAAAGAGGGAATGTCTGTCGGAAAAAGCACCGCAGTAGTTCTTGCCACATCCTTTCTTGATGAACTTTATTTTGTGATCATGCTCCCCTTGCTCGTTGTCATTGTTGGAAAAGAGGCTCTGTTTACCACATCACTTCAGGGATCAGGAGTTTCATTCCTGAATGAACTAACCCTGATTGCTTCAATAGGATACAGCATTATTTTATTATGGGTTATACTTGTTGGCTATGGCCTCTTCTTCAATCCTGAAGGTATAAGCAGGTTAATCAATAAAATTTTCAGCCTGCCTCTCCTAAGGAGATGGAAAGATTCAGCAAAGAATGCAGGTAATGACATTATAGATAGTTCTTACGAATTGAAGAAAAAACCGCCAAAATTCTGGCTGAAAGCTTTAATGGCAACTTTTCTTTCCTGGACAGCCAGGTATTGGGTTGCAAATGCTATAATTGTTGCGTTTTTTATTATCAACGATCACTTTCTTATATTTGCAAGACAGCTTGCCACCTGGGTTATGATGATGATAAGTCCTTCTCCGGGAGGATCCGGATTCGCTGAATTAATTCTCGGCCGCTACATAACAGATCAGATTCCCTCTGCTCCGGATATTGCCGGAAACATAGCTTTGGCCATTGCAATTATTTGGAGGATAATTAGTTATTATCCTTACCTCATAATAGGGGCTTTGCTGATACCGGGATGGATTGAAAGAAAATTTGTCAAGCCAACTATTAAAAAGAGATAGTTTTTTTCTAACTTCGGTTTTTAAGATTTCAACTGATTGAATCTGATTTATGAGTGAGGAGATTCTAAGGGCATTAATGGAATTGTTTGCGCTGATTGTCAAGCAGGATGACGGCATACTCATAAATGAACGTGAGTATGTATCCGACTTCCTGAACAAGCAATTGACAAAAGAATCTGTGCATGAGTACCTTGCTCTTTTTGATGAGCATGCCGGCCCGATTCTTGAAAGATCTGCTATAAAAGAACCTTCAGCCCCATCAGTTAAAGACTCTGTTAAGATCCTTGGCATATGCAAAAAGATAAACCGCACCCTTAACCAGGAACAAAAGGTAGTGGTTCTGATGAGGTTGTATGAACTGGTTAATGCTGACAGACAGTTCACGCTTCAGAGGATGAACATCATAAATACAGTTGCTGAAGTTTTTAAAATTTCTTCTCCTGAATTTGCTGCCACTGAGCAATTCGTTAAAAATAATAACCCTGAAAATCTTCAAAACCCTGCTATCCTTGTTCTCAGTCCTGATGAAACAGAGTGTGAATTATGTAAAAAAATGGCTTCAGGATATCAGGGCACTAAAATATTCGTTCTGAGGGTCGCGAGTGTTGACCTCTATTTTATTAAGTATCTTTCAAATGACCAGTTATATCTGAATGGACTTCCTATAAGATCAGGTATTGTTTATACTTTTGCAAAGGGGAGTTCAATAAAATCGCAGCAGGGACATGCTATATATTACAGCGATATCAGTTCCAGCTTCTTATCTGATATCTTATTTCATAAAATATCATTCACCGTTGAGAATCTTTCCTATCATTTCTTTGAAGGACAGACTGCTGTTGACAATATCAGTTTTTCTATTGAAGAGGGAAAACTAATTGGTATTCTGGGAGCAAGTGGTTCCGGAAAAACAACTCTGCTCAGCCTGATGAGCGGAATACAGAAACCATCGTCAGGAAATGTTAAAATAAATGGGTTGGAAGTATTCCGGGATATAAAGAAACTTGAAGGAGTTTTTGGATATGTCCCGCAGGATGACCTGCTTATAGAGGACCTCACCGTATTTGAAAATTTATCTTTTGCAGCCTGCCAATGTTTCGGTGACAAAACAAAGGCAGAGATCACAACACTTGTCGACCACACTCTTTCAAATCTCGGGTTGCTTGAGAAAAGAGACCTGAAAGTAGGTTCACCATTTCACAAAGTAATCAGCGGTGGGCAAAGGAAACGGTTGAATATAGCCCTGGAACTAATCAGGGAACCCTCGGTATTGTTTCTTGATGAGCCAACCTCAGGTCTCTCTTCGAGAGATTCTGAAAACCTGATGGATCTTCTACGCGATCTTACATTAAGGGGAAAACTTGTTTTTACAGTTATCCATCAACCATCTTCTGAGATTTTCAAGATGTTTGACAAGGTAATAATACTTGATCAGGGTGGGCGTATGGCATATTTCGGAAATCCTGTTGATTCAGTGATCTATTTTAAAACCCTCGATACCCAGATCAATGCAAACATGGGAGAGTGTCCTTCATGCGGGAATGTTAATCCAGAGACTATTTTTAATATCATTGAGACACAGGTTGTTGACGAGTTCGGGAAATATACAGAGAAACGAAAAGTCAAACCCGATGAATGGGCAAATGCTTTCAATTCAAAAAATCCTTTTATTGCTATAAATGAGGTAAAGAAGCCTCCCCATCAAAATCTGCAGAGACCCGGGATATTTAAACAGCTTATCATTTATCTTACAAGAGATTTTAAGAGTAAAATTGCAAACAGACAATATGTTTTGCTTACTCTGCTCGAAGCACCCATACTGGGATTTGTTCTTTCATTCATTATTCGATATATCCCTGATCCTGACTCAGATATTTACATTTTTGCCGAGAATGAAAATATCCCGATATATATTTTCATGAGCCTCATTGTTGCTCTTTTCCTTGGATTGACTATTAGTGCAGAAGAGATATTCCGCGACAGAAAAATCCTTAAGAGGGAACTTTTTCTTAACCTGAGCCGAACGAGTTATCTCTTATCAAAGGTTGCAATATTAATTCTTATTTCTGCCCTGCAGACACTCCTTTTTGTCATGATTGCCAACCCTATCCTGGGAATAAAAGGGATGTATTTAAATTACTGGCTCGCCCTGTTTACAACCGGCTTTTGTGCCAATATGCTTGGCTTGAATATTTCAGCATCTTTTAACTCAGCCATTACAATCTATATTGTTATACCTCTCTTAATAATACCGATGATGGTGCTGAGTGGCGCCATGTTTTCATTTGATAAACTGAACCGGAAAATCGGCAATATAGATAAGGTACCTGTTATTGCTGAATTAATGCCAACCAGATGGACCTACGAAGCGTTGATTGTGTCACAATTCAAAGACAATGAGTACAGCAAACAACCATATAATAAAGAGGGTGAAACCTTTTACATGCTTCAAAAGAAGATCAGCGAGTCTGAATTCAATAAAATTCATGTTATAAAATTATTACATGATGCTCTTGAGACATCTCTCTTTGAATATAAAAGCAATCCTAAAAATATCCTTCTCAGCGATGATCGTATCCGGAGGCAATCAAACAGGCAGTTCAGCAAACTTCAGCTTCTTAAAAATGAATTGGAGAAAATGGCAAGACTTCATAATCTTCCCACATTCAGCTACATTAATGATCTTACTCCATACGAATTTAACCCTGGAATAGCTGACTCCCTTTCTAAGTACCTTGACAAAATGGATAAAGAGTTCAGCAGGATCTCAAACTCAGCAAATGATACGAAGGACAAATTCTACAACCGCAATGATGTCTTTCTTAAAAAACAGGAAAATGATTATTATAATTATAAACTCTTTGAAATCGTAACTAAACCATACGAACGAAATAAAATTCTTGTTTATAAGAACTCCCTTGTTCAGAATACTGACCCGATCTTTCTCGATCCTGATAAAAGAGGATTCCTGGCTTTCAGAACTCATTTTTACGCTCCTTCAAAATATATCTTTGGTTTTAAAGCAGACACTTTTGTATTCAATATATCTTTTGTTCTTTTATCCACTGTAATGCTTTATCTGTTACTCTATTATGAATTGCTTGGAAGAATAGTCCGGTTTATTGAAAATTTTAAATTCCGAAAATGAATATTAAGGGTGTGTAATAGAATAAATTTCTCATTTCAAAACATATAATATTGAATGCCAAACTATTAAAAAAATTCTTTTCGTAAATTATGTTATTACACACTCTAAATGCGTTCCTAATCTGTTTTTTTGTATTTTTGTCAAAACCTTACATCATTTCGAATGAAAGTAAGATTACTAATATTGGTATTTATCCTTTCTGTATGTTTATCATGCAGAAACTCATCCAGCAATACTAATCAGTTTGTGTTTCCTGAGGCTGATTCTGTTCCTGCATCAGAAGCAGAAAAACTGAGTCCGGAAGCAATTGCAGATATTTCAAGGAATATTTCATCACCGGTTGAAATTGCCAATTTGCTTCAGATGCTGAATGTCCCCTTTTCACAATCTTATCTGGCTGCATCTATTGATGCCAATAAACAAAGTACAGGTTTTGATAAAGCTCTCAAGCTGGGAATCCTTGGTGCTGACCTTGGATATTTGAATATGTATGAAAAGACCGGTTCCTCTCTTGATGTTCTCTCGTCGATCAGAAAGCTTGCAGAAGATATCAGGGTCGGACAATTTTTTGATTTTGAATCAATCCGAAGATTATCACAGAATAAATCCAATCTTGATTCTCTCCTTTTCATATCAATTGACTCTTATTCGCAGATTGACAGCTACCTGAGAGAAAATGATCGTGGACAGTTTTCTGCTCTTATGATCATAGGTGTCTGGATTGAAGGCCAGTATCTGGCAACACAAGTTGTCAGGGAGTTTCCCGACACAATGCTAATGGACAGGATTGGTGAACAAAAGATTATTTTGAACGATCTTCTTCTTCTTGTAAGCCCGTACTGCAATCGTGATGCAGAATTTTCCTATTTGTGCAAGGCTCTTCAGGATATTAAAGCCAAATACCGCGATGTCAGGATAACATATACTTTAGGTGAACCCATAAGTGAAGAAAAAGACGGAGGACTTGTAATTACCCAGACTGAAACCAGTGTAGTTGAAATGTCAAAAGAGCAGCTTGACGGAATAATTGAGATTACCAGGAATTTGAGAAACAAACTAATTTTAAATGATTAGTATGAAAAAATATATTTTAACATTTACGTTATTACTTTCAATCGGATTTTTGTCATTTTCACAGACATCAGATCCCCTCGTAAGTAAATGTGTAATGAATGCCGGTGCTAATGCCAAATACCTGAAGGATTTCAGAATTCAGCTTGGAAAAGCTGTAGCTCCGGGCGATCTCAGGTATAAAGCGCAAATGTCGCTCTGGAAAAACACAAAATACAGATTTACTCTTTGCAATGCGGAGGATTCCAAAGGACAGCTTATTCTTAAAATCACAGATAATACCAACAAACCGGTACTCTCTTCGTTCGATCAGAAGACCGGCAAAACATATCCCTATGTTGACTTCACCTGTAATAAGAGCGGGATATACCAGCTCAGTTATGATTTCACCGACAACCAGCAGGGCTCAGGTGTTGGAGTCGTATCAATGGTGAAATAAGGGTCATTCATTTCAGGTACCATACCTGGATCACTAAAATAATAATATAGAATATACTGAAGAAAATATCCGGGATAAGTTTTTTTTTGATAAACACAAAATAATGTGACAGAAAATAACTTATCGGGATGGCTGCTATCCATATTATTTCTACAGAAACCGAAGGCAGAAGAACATATATTACCATCGATATCAAAAAAAGCCACAGGAGTATAAAAAATATCTTTCGTGACTTTATCTTTTTGGTATTCATCAGCATAAACAAATGAACCATACTCACAAGTATACTAAACCCGGTAAAAATTAGTGCCGCAATTGTTAATCTTGTAAAAACATAACTGTCAGGTTTGCCAAAAAGATTATACTCTATTACAGACCATAGATTTGTTAAATCCTTACCCAGGATATAATAAATTCCGAAGGTCAGAATATAGGGTGTGAGTAATCCTATAACCGAAATCACAATCTCCATAAGATCCCATGTCCTGAGTAATGCCATTCCAATAATTAACAGAAATCCAAACCAGATAAGATTTGCATAAAAAAGGCTGCCAATACTGATAAATATCGCTGCATCGAAGAATTTATATGCTATACCTGAAATTCTGTATGTGTCTATTATTCTTCTGATAGCAAGCATGAGGAACATTGCGGCAAAAATAGCCGGATTCAACAATTGATATTGCGGGAAAAGTCCGCTTAATAAAATGTAAATTACAGCTGGAAGAAGAGTCCTCTCTGTTATAAAAAAGAGAGAAGTATTCAGATTAACCATGAGAAAAGCCATCAGGGTAATCAACGATAAAGTGAAAATTATTCCTGGTAAGGGTTTGGTCCCGATGAAAGATGAGAGAATTTCGTAAAGTGGCATCGGATTCAGATCGAAGTATAAAGAAAAGTGACCCTGAAGATTGATAAAGGCACTTGCCCAAACTAATAAAATGGTAACAATAATGAGTAATATCGTTCCCGGACCGTTTCCTTTAAATAATCGTAAAAGCATCTTTATTATAGATCAAATCCAATGTCGTTCCTGTAATAACGGCCTTCGAAATCTATTAATCCTGCATTTCGATATGATATTCCAAGTGCCTCTTTCATTGAATTGCCCCATGAACTGACAGAGAGCACACGTCCGCCTGATGTAACGATCTTGTCTCCGGCTTTTCTTGTCCCTGCATGAAATACCACACTACTCTTTGTAAGATCTAATCCATTTATTATTTTACCCTTTTCATAGCTACCCGGATAACCTCCCGAAACCAGCATCACTGTTGTAACAAATCTGCTATCTGTTTCAATTTTCCTCTCAGACAGATCACCCTTCGCCACTCCTTCAATCAAATCGAAGAGGTCCGACTTTATTCTGGGTATAATAACTTCCGATTCCGGATCTCCCAACCGGGCATTATATTCAATCACATACGGGTCACCCTCCACACTTATCAGCCCAAAGAAAATGAACCCTTTATAAGTAATCCCTTCCTGTTTTAATCCTTTCATTGTTGGCTCAATAATCCGGGTTTTAACTTTCTCCATAAACATCCTGTTAGCAAATGGAACCGGCGATACAGCTCCCATTCCTCCGGTGTTAAGACCGGTATCACCTTCCCCTATCCGTTTATAATCCTTAGCTTCCGGCAGTAATTTATATGAAATTCCATCAGTAATAATAAATACCGATAGCTCTATCCCTTTCAGGAACTGTTCCACAACCACCCTTTCACCCGCTTCTCCAAATTTACCGCTAAGGATAGCTTCAATTTCTCTCTCCGCTTCATTAATGTCATCAATGATCAGTACTCCCTTCCCGGCAGCAAGTCCATCCGCTTTAATAACATAGGGAGGAGAAAGCTTTCTGAGAAAACCGGGAGCTTCCCTGAAAGTTGATTTAACAAAACTCTTATAAGCTGCCGTAGGAATTTTATGTCTGACAAGAAATGCTTTTGAAAAATCCTTGCTACCCTCCAGACGGGCTGCAGATTTATCAGGACCAATCACAGGTATATTCATGATAGCATTATCATTCAGGAAATAGTCATGTATCCCCTTTACGAGCGGAGCTTCAGGGCCAACAATAACAATATTTATCTTATTCTCCAGTACCGCTTTCTTTACTTCGTTGAAGTCCTCAGGATTGATTTCAAGATTTGTTCCTGAATTTTGAGTTCCGGCATTGCCTGGCCCAATAAATAAACGGCTTACTTTTTTACTTTGGGCAAGCTTCCAGGCAAGTGCATGTTCCCTGCCGCCTGAACCCAGAATGAGAATATTCATTATCGTGAGAGTATTATATCATTTCAAAAGTAATACTTCATTCTGATTAAAAAAATCCGGAAATATCTGTTGCTTTAAATAAACGGATCTATAAAACGGTATCCTTCAGCCCTGGTAAATAATACAAATTCCTCAATAAAATCAGCCAGGGTACTTCCGGAATTATTATGAAACACTATTATCGATCCTGGTCGTATTTTTTTCTTCAGGATTTCGAGTGATTTTTTGCTACCGAAGCTTGAGTCAAAATCGTAGGGCATTAGGTCCCAGAATACTATTTTATAACTTTTTTTCAAGGTGTTGTACTGGCTGAAGCGCAACCGGCCATAGGGAGGTCTGAACATCGAGAAAGATGTATGAGGCGCCGCTTTTTCGACATCATCAATATAGTTACTATATGTAGTGGTCCACCCGTTCAGATGATTGTAGCCATGATTGCCTATTTGATGACCCCCCTCCTTTATGTTGTTAACCAGAAGTGGATATTCCTCAGCTGCTCTTCCCTCACAAAAGAATAAAGCATTGATATTATACTTTTTAAGAATTTCAAGCAGGTGGGGGGTTGAGTCCGGATAAGGTCCGTCATCAAAAGTCAGACATAATATTTTTTCTTTCGTCCTGATCCTGAATATGGCATCGGGAAAAAGCCAACCCACTATTATCCCAGGCCTGAAAAGACGCATATATATTTATTTTGCCGAATAAAGGATACTATAGTAGTTGTTAATTTCAGGTTCAATCGTAGCGGTAAGGGAAGGAATCTTCAGTCTCACAGACATATTAAAAATATCAAGTAACGCCTGCATGTTTATCCCTGTAGGGTACTCAAGTCCGAAACGCTCCTCTGCTCTTAAACTTATTGCATAATCAAGATATTCCTTCGAGTAATCGACAATATCAGCAATTAACTTCTCGCCTTCCTCTTTCTCTCCAGCTAAAAGAAAGACTTCGGCAATTCCGATAGTGAAAAAGTCATATGGCATCTTTGAGGATGGAACAATTTCAAGACCTCGATGGGCAGCAGCAATCGCTTTGGTGGTATCGCCTGTATCAAGCATTTCTTTCGCCAGTGATCCAAATATTCTTCTGAAATTACTGAACATCCTCCGGTTATTCTCATCAAGATAAACTGCCGGGTCCTCAGCGTTCCCCCATGAAAATTTATTCATAAAATTGTCATACATAACTACCGGATCGATCATCCCGAATTCTCCCGGTTCAGGGGTATCAGTCTTCACCGGAGCTACTCTGTATGCAAGCCCCTCCTGTATAAAGAACTTCTCGAGACCCTTATATTGATCAGAAGGAACCGTAGTTGAATAGTAAACTGGTCTTTCCCAATTATTGGTTGAGAGCAGGTCCATTATTGCCAGATCGCCTTTGAATGCGTCCTCTTCAGAATATTCCCAGACCATTGGTGAAACAATCCTGTCTTTAAAATATTCTTTAACAGTACCGTTTGCAAGTACTTTTGCAGTATCAACTGCAATAAGGAATTTGTTAGTTGGCAGATAATTCATGTAATCGCCTCTGCCGCTAAGGTCTACCATATATCTTTTGTCATCGAAAGTTGCAAATTGCACAACCTCCTTAAGATCAATTGGTTTATCGACTCTGACCTCAACAGGAAGCTGGTTTCTTTTACCTTCAATATACTTTTCACGGGGAAGGGATAACGGTAACGGATCCGATTCAAATGCTTTTTGCCTCATCATCTCAATATACCAGCCTGCCTGGATATAACTCAGATTGGCAACCCGGACATCAGTCCTCACCTCTTCAACATCCTGAACATACCAAACCGGGAATGAATCGTTATCTCCATATGTAAAAAGGACACTATTGGGTGCACACGATTTAAGATAATTAGCTCCGATATCCCTTGCAGTATAACGACCTGACCGGTCATGATCGTCCCAGTTTTGAGCAGCCATAATAACAGGCACTGCAATGAACAGGCCAACAAAAGTAACAATGAAAGATCCTTTGCTTCCAAGAAACTTTTGAAGTTTTTCGTAAACAAACATAAACCCAATACCGATCCAGACAGCAAATGCATAAAACGATCCGGCATATGCATAATCTCTCTCCCTGGGCTGATTAGGATACTGATTAAGATAAAAAATGATCGCAACACCTGTCATTATAAAAAATGCCATTACAAGCCAGAAACCACTATTGTTGTTTTTATAGTGCCAGAACATACCTGCAAGACCAACTAGCAGAGGAAGAAAAAAATAGATATTGTGAGCAGGGTTGGTTGTAAGATCAACGGGTATATTATCACTCTTCCCCAGGCGTGCCTCATCAATAAATTTAATACCGCTTATCCAGTTCCCATTAATCGCATTACCATTTCCCTGAATATCGTTCTGTCTGCCAACAAAATTCCACATAAAATATCTCAGATACATAAATCCAACCTGATACCTGAAGAAATAACGCAGATTTTCTCCAAAGGTAGGACATACAATACTCCTTTTGTTTGTTCCTGAACCTACAGAGTACTTCCGGCCAACCACTCTCCCCCAATATTTATAGGCATTTTCATGATCGGGATCGGAACTGTACATACGTGGGAATAATGTCTCAAACTGCTTACTATAAGTATATTCAGGACGGTAATATGGCTTATATTTGCCATCCTCCTTATTATATCCTGATATAACATTCTTAACATCAACAACAGGAGCACTGTAATAGTTACCAAATAATTTCGGTGAACTCCCATATTGTTCCATATTAATATAGTATGAGAGTGCAAAAACATCAGAAGGATCATTCTGGTTCATAGGAGGACGGGCCGACGATCTTATCATAATCATTGCATAGGATGAATAGCCTATCATAACAACAATTAAAGATGTAAAGACATAGTTAAGAACTACTCTTTCATGCTTCAGTGAATAATTTATTCCAAAAGCCAGAGCACCGAATATTAATGCAACACAAAACAGAAGTCCGCTATTATAGGGTAATCCGAAAATATTCACAAAGAGCAACTCAACCCAGCCGGCCACCTTTGGTACGCCAGGCATTAAAACAAAAACCATAAGCCAGAGCAGGATGACCGAAAACAATATCGTCTTTATTACTCCCCTCGTTGAAACCTCATACTTCTTAAAATAGAATACAAAAACAAGAACCGGAATCACCAACAGGTTAAGACGATGAATTCCAAGACCAAGTCCCATTATATAAGCAATAAGTATTATCCATCGCCCTGCATAAGATTGCTCAGATTCTTCTTCCCATTTCAGCATACCCCAGAAAACAATTGCAGTGACAAGTGAAGAGACTGCATATAATTCACCCTCAACAGCCGAAAACCAGAAAGTATCTGAAAAAGTATATGCCAGGGCACCAAGGATCCCACTTCCAAGTATTGCAGGAATATGTTTTGGTTCGAGAGTATCTTCTGATATGAATACCCTTCGCACCAGATGAGTAATTGTCCAGAAAAGGAACATTATCGCAAATCCGCTGCACAAGCCTGATAGAACATTTATTGTAAACGCTGCTTTCGAAGTATCTCCTCCTGCAAAAAGTGTTGCTATTCTTCCAACCATTAAGAACAGAGGAGCCCCCGGAGGATGACCTACCTGGAGTTTAAAGGCTGAAAGAATGAATTCTCCGCAATCCCAGAAACTTACTGTTGGTTCAAGAGTTAACAAATAGACTATAGCTGAAATGATAAACAGACCCCATCCGGTTAGATTATTCAAGCGGCGGTAATTGCCCCAGGCTGAATACATAAAAATTAGTTTTGAATTATTAAGAAAACAAAGAACGCAAAAAAATATTATATGCCCTCATTTACAATTCTATTTAACATCAATTTAACTTGAGATAAAAATGCTACTTTTGTTTAAATGCTCCATAATGACGCGATACCTGGCAATCATCTTCCTTCTACTTATTAATACATACCCTAATATTTCAGGACAAGTAAGCGAAGAGACAGGAACTAAATACGGCGACCTGTCTCTCAGGATTAAAAGTATAACATTTGTGAAGGATAATGAATATTTCAATAATATAAGGGTATCGAAGTTTAAACTGGTTTCCGGCCTGCCCGGTTTCATTGACAAATCCGTTTGGATTGAGGGTTACACTCTTGTCGGATTTTTTTTCCATCCCGAATTAGTCTACTCCCCCTCAGATAAGGTTACCATACGCGCCGGAGCACATCTCCTGAAATATGCCGGATTGAAAGAGTTTTCACAGGTCAAACCTCTGTTTTCAGCTAGTGTTAAACTAATGGATCACACCTCTCTTACAGTCGGTTCCCTTTCTGGAAGTGACAGACACCAGCTTTTTGATCCGCATTTTAACAGTGAACGGCTATATACAGATTATTCTGAAGATGGTTTCCAGGCTACGACAATAACTGACCATATTTTCAATGACAACTGGCTGAGCTGGGAGAATTATATAAATAAAGGGGACTCTATTCGTGAGATATTTACTGTTGGCGAGTCATTTAAATATTCATCAGCATCTATTGGAGATTTCATTCAAATGGAGATACCTGTACAGGTGCAGCTTAAACATCTGGGTGGTCAGATCAGCAACTTCCGTGAACATGTTGAAACATATTTCAATATAGCTACAGGAATGAGAGTCAATATAGATCTGGCAAATAATCTGTACGGAAATACCGGCATTGAATATCTTCAGTTTATCAACGGCGAATTCCCCAGGAAACCTCCATCCGGAATAACTCATGGATATGCTTCGTGGTATAGATTTCATTACACCTATAAAGCATTCTATTTTGGTTTATATTACTGGAAATCTCACAATTTCTTTGCCCCTGACGGCAATTCAATATATGGCAGCGTTATTGATTACAGGTCGAAATATGTGGTCCCCAACCGTAAAATAATTACAAACTCCATACTCGTTACCTTAATGCCGGAAAGCTACATTGAACTTTCTGCCGGGATCGAATCCTATTATGATGTCTGTCTGAAAAGAATGGATAATTCCTTCCTGCTCCATCTCAGTTTTGACAAACTTCTTCATCTGACCACTTTAAAGTAATATTTCGCTGCTATGCAGCTTTGACACATCCGTGTAATTACCTCACTTCTACAAATATTTTGCTGCTCTGCAGCTTTTTTAAGCGGCAGCGCCGTGATAATATTTGTAGAAATCATGGTAAACCAAAAAAATAAGCCCTGCAGGGGCGAAATATTTGTTAATGTCATACAGATAGCCGTCTTCAAACTCTTGGCAAAAAATTTTCCGGACACCAATGTTAATCTATATATAATATCGCCATGGTCTTGATTTCCAGTATTCTCCTGCATAATCGATTCCTATTCTGGGCCCTGTTTTAGTAAGGGGTTTTTTTCCATCATCTTCCAGCCAGATTCTTTTTGAATTACACAGATCTTCACCATAATATGTCTCATTAATCCCAAGAGATTTTGTTATTTTTCCCGGACCGTTAAATCTATCCACCCCCCTTATCAGAACAGCCTGGGGATTGTTATCCTCTCCCGTAACAATGTTCAGCATCCAGTACATACCATAAATCAGATAAACATACAATCTTCCGCCTTCAAGGAACATTATTTCTGTACGACGGGTTCTTCCTTTGAAGGCATGACATGCTCTGTCTTCTGAACCACGATATGCTTCAACCTCAGTAATCCGGAATTTTCCAAATGTATTGTCAGACAGTTTAACAACCAGATTTTTGCCTATCAGATCGGGTGCTACCTCGATGACATCACGTATATAAAACTCTCTTGAAATTCTTTGCCCCGAAGTCATATCGTCAATAAGAGATTTTATTCCCAAATTCATCCCATTTTCTGAATAGATCATCTCCTCCTGCATCGGAGATCCTGAGAAACTTAATCTTCCTGCCTGCAGGATCAAGTTTAATTTCTTCGTATATCTCTTTATCACTGAATCCTGCTTTTTCAGCATCAATGCGATCAAAGGCATATACCACCTTTTTTATCCCTGCCCAGTATATTGCCCCAAGGCACATCGGGCAAGGTTCACAGGAAGAGTAAAGGGTACAGTCAGCCAGATCATGAGTATTCAACAGAGAGGCAGCCTGTCTTATTGCAAGTATCTCTGCATGCGCCGTAGGATCGTTATTTAAGATGACCCTGTTGAATGCTTCTGTTATTATTTCCCTATCTCTTGAAATCACGGCTCCGAATGGTCCACCTCCATTATTAATCCCCTCCACTGCTATCTCAATGGTTCTCCTAAGAAATGACCTGTCTGTTTCCATATCATTATCACTGTTAGTATTTAGTCCATATATACTCTTAATCATAACAATTTGTATTGTAAAATTCTCTTAACATGCAAATTATTTACCGCATTACACTCTGTGAAATTTAATTGATTTTCTTCGCTCCCCGCCAATTGGCGGGTTGGGGTAAACGAAGAACCGAACCATCTCGCTTGTGAGTTTGGCGCAGCCAAAATCAATACTGTTTGTTTGTATATCAAAAGATAAAAATAAGCTACTTTTGCGGAACAAAAATAAATTCTATTCAATATTCTTTTTTTTAGGAAATATGTTGTATTTTTGCAGACCCGAAAATAAAGGGTAAAGAGATTAATTACAAAGTATATCAACTAAAAATATTAACAAGTGAACACCTTAAGCTATAAAACAATTTCAGCAAATAAAGCTACCGTAAACAAGGATTGGGTAATTATTGATGCTGAAGGCAAGATCCTGGGAAGAGTTGCCTCGGTTGTTGCCTCGATGTTGAGAGGAAAGCACAAGACTAACTTTACACCTCATGTTGATTGCGGTGATAATGTTGTTGTAATAAATGCTGAAAAAGTAGCTTTATCAGGTGAAAAATGGAGTGGGAAAAAGTATATCAGGCATTCTGGTTATCCCGGAGGTCAGATTGTTGAGACAGCCGAAGCCCTGATGAAAAAGAATCCTGTAGGATTGGTTGAGAAAGCAGTAAGGGGAATGCTACCCAAGAACCGGCTTGGAAGAGAACTGTTTAGAAATATGCATGTATATGTCGGAAGTGTGCATCCTCATGAAGCACAGAAACCAAAACAGATAGAACTTTAATAATATTAAGCAACAGACATGGAATCAATCAATGCTCTTGGAAGAAGAAAAGCAGCTGTAGCCCGGGTATATTTGCGTGATGGCAAAGGTAAAATTACTGTTAACGGCAGAGATTATAAAGAATATTTCGGTGCTGAAACGCTACAGTATGTTGTTACTCAGCCTCTTGTTCTTTTAAATGTTGCTGATAAATATGATATAAATGTAAATCTTGATGGTGGTGGAGTAAAAGGACAAGCTGAAGCTCTTCGGTTAGGAATCACCAGAGCGCTTGTTATGATTGATGCCGAAAGCAAGCCAGCGCTTAAAGCGGAAGGATTTCTTACACGTGATCCGCGTGAGGTTGAAAGGAAAAAACCAGGTCAGCCAAAAGCCCGCAAGAGATTCCAGTTCAGTAAACGTTAATAATAAGAAAGTCAGTCTTATAGATGCAAGTTTAGTATCTAAATTGCAAAGACTCCCGCCAGCTGGCAGGGCTACTCTGCAATTGATTGAAAGAATGTAAACTTAAAACCAAAAAAATGCCCAGAACAAATTTCAAAGAATTACTTGATGCAGGTGTGCATTTCGGACACCTTAAGAGAAAGTGGAATCCGGCTATGGCTCCCTATATCTTTATGGAGCGTAACGGAATTCATATTATTGACCTCGAGAAGACAGCCATTAAGCTTGATGAAGCTGCTTCAGCAATGAAACATATTGCCAAATCGGGAAAGAAAATTCTATTTGTTGCTACAAAAAAACAGGCAAAAGAGATTGTTTCTGAAAAAGTTAAAGAGGTCAATATGCCTTATGTAACAGAACGTTGGCCGGGTGGTATGCTCACCAACTTTCCGACAATACGTAAGGCTGTTAAGAAGATGTCTTCAATCGACAAAATGGCTACTGACGGAACTTTTTTAAACCTTTCCAAACGAGAAAGACTTCAGGTTACAAGACAGAGAGCCAAACTTGAAAAGAACCTTGGGAGTATTATTGATCTCACCAGGCTCCCATCAGCCCTCTTCGTTGTTGATGTAAGTAAAGAACATATAGCCGTCAGAGAGGCAAAAAGGCTTGGTATACCCGTTTTTGCAATGGTTGATACCAATTCAGATCCTTCTGACATTGAATTTCCAATTCCTGCAAATGATGATGCATCAAAGTCTATTTCATTAATAATTGGAATTCTCTGCCAGGCAATTGATGAGGGACTTAATGAAAGAAAACTGGAGAAAGACAAAGAACCGCAATTGAAAGACAAGAAAGTAATAAGAAAAGAGCTTGAAATAGAAGATCTTCCTCCTGCAATCATTGAAGCGATCGTTGAAGAGGAAGAGGAAGTGGATGTTGATACTGATGAAGATGCCAATGACGATCTGTCTGTTGAGGAATCAGATGAAGATGAGGATATTGTCAAAATGGTTGATGATCAGGATGAAGAATAGTAGATAAATTAATTAATAATCAATAAAGAAAATAATATGGCTGCTATTAGTGCTGCAGATGTTGCCCGATTGAGAAGAGTAACCCTTGCGGGTATGATGGATTGTAAAAAAGCACTCGAAGAATCTGACGGGAACTTTGATAAGGCAATTGAAATTATAAGAAAAAAGGGTCAGGCTGTTGCTAACAAACGTGCTGACAAGGAGGCTTCTGAAGGAGTAGTTATATCAAATGTATCATCCGACGGAAAAACTGGGGCTATAATTGTATTAAACAGTGAAACTGATTTCGTGGCAAAAAATGCCGACTTTATAGCCCTGGCAACCAAAATACTTGATATTGCAATTGCAAATAAACCGGCTAATCTTGAGGAACTCAAAGCACTCCCAATGGAAGGTGGCAAAATTGGCGACAAGATTATTGAATATATTGGTATCATTGGCGAGAAACTTGATCTTTCATATTTCGATAAAATTGAAGCTGAAAGAGTGCAATCCTATATTCATCCCGGAAACAGGCTTGCTACACTGGCAGGTTTCACAAAATCAGGTGTTGACGTTCAGGTTTATAAAGATATAGCAATGCAAATTGCCGCAATGAATCCTGTTGCTGTTGATAAGGAATTTGTACCTGAAACCGTTATTGCTCAGGAGATTGAGATAGGGAAAGAACAGGCAAGACGTGATGGAAAACCGGAAGAGATGCTGGAAAAAATTGCTCAGGGAAAACTGGGTAAATTCTTTAAAGAGAACACTCTGCTTAACCAGGATTTTATTAAGGATAACAAGATGACTATCAAACAGTATCTGCAATCAGTAAACAAAGAGCTTTCAGTAACCGAATTCAAACGATTTACACTTAATCTGTAATACGAAGGTTCATATTTCAATATTAAGGTGGCGTATCATAGCGCCACTTTTTTTTTATCTTTACATTAAAGAATCATTATATGAGGTATTCAAGAATTCTTCTCAAACTAAGCGGTGAATCGCTTTCCGGAAGCATGGACCATGGGATAAGCGATACTGTTCTGGACGATTATGCCAGGGAGGTTATTGAGGTAGTGAAACTTGGTTGTGAAGTGGCTATAGTAACAGGTGGAGGAAATATTTTTCGTGGACTAAGTGGTACTGAGTCAGGCTTTGACAGGGTAAAAGGAGACCAGATGGGAATGCTGGCAACGGTAATAAACAGCCTGGCTCTTGAGAATGCAATAACCCGACTGGGTGGTAAAGCCAAACTCTTTACCTCCATAAGGATGGAACCGGTAGGAGAGCTTTATAACAGGGACAGAGTTTTGGAAAGGATGAATAACGGCACTGTTTGTCTGCTTTCAGGTGGAACAGGCAATCCTTTTTTTACAACTGATACAGCTGCAGCCCTCAGAGCAGTTGAGATAGGTGCTGATCTCCTTATGAAAGGAACAAGAGTTGATGGGGTATATTCTTCCGATCCTGAAAAAGATCCCGAAGCAGTAAAATTTGATAAAATATCATTCGAGGAGGTACTTGCCAAGAGGTTAAAAGTAATGGATTCAACAGCTTTTACTATGTGCAGGGATAATAATATGGCATTGATAGTATTTGACATGAACAAGGCCGGAAACCTTGTTAAACTTGTAAAGGGCGAAAAAATAGGAACCCTGGTATCCAATTAACCAGATTTTGAATTTCCTGCTATTTTATTATTTTTGTTATATAAATGAAATTCAGATTAATTAAAAGTGATATAGTATAAAGAATCTAATTTTCATCTTATGAACGAAGAAATTGATCTTATTACAGAAGAAGCCAATGAAAGAATGGTAAAAGCTCTTGAACATCTTGAGCATGAACTTGCCAGGCTTCGGGCCGGCAGATCTAATCCTGCTCTTCTGGATGGAATCACAGTCGACTATTACGGAGTTAATTCACCCCTGACCCAGGTATCCAATATTAATACTCCCGATCCCAAGACTATTATGATTCAACCCTGGGAAAAAAATATGCTGGGGACCATTGAAAAAGCAATAATGGCTGCAAATATCGGACTTACACCTGTTAATAATGGAGAGGTTATCCGCATAAACATACCACCACTGACAGAGGAACGACGTCATCAGCTTGTCAAACAGGTCCGTAACGAGGGCGAAACAGCCAAAATAAGTATTCGTAATTCACGTAAATGGGCAAATGATGAATTGAAACAACTCCTGAAAAATGGTCTCCCGGAAGATATGGAGAAGGATGCCATTGAAGTTGTTCAACAGATGACCAACTCCTTCAATAGCAAAATCGATAAGGTTATGGAGATGAAGGAGAGGGATGTAATGACAGTGTAGAACTCGGTTGCAGGTACACCTGATGCCCCTGCAGGTATCACTGTTAACGATTCATCCCAATTGGCCGTATTGAAGATATGTCTCTCAGAAGCACCGTGATTAACCTTGAAACCCGCACCATAGGAATAGGGACTCACAGTATGATTGCTTCCTCCAATCCTGTATTCATCTGAATTTAATGAAATAATCAATATTTTACGCCTCTAAGTCCTGAGGTGCAATTTCTGCAAATATCTATCATATGACGACCTGAGAGGATGCTTTTTCGGAAAATCCTGTATTTCGGACCATCCCATATCTCTCTGAATGAATCCTGGGTTAAATCACCCATTTCATACTCTTCATTTTTATCGAAACAACATGGAAGAACCTTTCCATCCCATGTAATCACAGGATTGAACCAGAGTCTGGCGCACCTGTCAGGCAGTCTGCTTTTGGAAACATACTCGCCATCCTTCAGTTTGTACCTTCTGTATCTCTCGTCGCCAGGGAGCCACTCTTCAATATCATCTTTGTTAATGATCTGCATCGATTTCAGACTAAGCTTTACTTTTACACTCTTGGCGAACTGCCTGATCTCAGGAATCTGGTGCTCATTCTTCCTGTTCACAAGACATTGAATCTCAATCTTAATTAATGAATTGGTACTCTGTTTTGCATATGATACATTCCTTATTCCCTCAATTACAGATTCTACGTTCCCATTTTCCCTGTAAGCTGAATAGGTATCCTGATCAATACCATCGAGTGATATTATCAGTTTATTCAACGATGACCTTACAATCTTATCCGAGTTCTCAGCAGTCAGGAAATGACCATTTGTCGAAACAACCGTATGAGTGTTTTCACTATCCCGGATAAAAGAAAAAAACTGCGGATGCAACATAGGTTCTCCCTGAAAGTAGAGGTTCACATTATATAGATATGGACGGAGCTCCGTTATAACTTTATTAAAAAGATCTAAATTCATAAACCCTATCTCCCTTTGATTCAGACCGGATCCAGATAAACACTCAGGACATTTAAGATTACAATTATTCGTCAGTTCAACCCCGATGGCAAGAGGCATTCCTCTTGCCATTATACTTCCGGATATAGAACTACTCAGATATGAATATCCGGCGTTAAAGAGATTTACAGATTTAACTAAGCGACGGATCATTTGATTAACCTAATTTGGAAGTAAGATATAAAAATAAATTGATTCTCAGTTCCCATAAACAGAAGTAAATGAATCGCTTGAAAATCAATTTGTTTACCCCATCCCCAAGGGGAGTAAATTGATTTTGGCTGCACCGAGCTCCACCGCAAGCGGTGTTCGGTTCTTCGCTCTCCGCCAGTTGGCGGATCGGGGTAATCGAAGAAGATCATTTAATTTGTTAGCTGCATTTCATTAACCTGCCAATATTTTACCTGGATACTTATAGGGTATAATATCAATTTAAAGGTCATAGTGTTGAAAAGAGAAATTATAATTGGAAACTTTAATAATTTAATGCCATGAAAAATTTTAAACACACTTCACTAATCGCAGCAGTAATTCTGCTGTGCTTCATTGCTCAGACTGCCACTGCAGGAACGATTTTCAATAAAAAGAAAAACGACCCGCAGGACCTTATTACACTCAGGGGAAAAGTTATTGATTCTGAAACCGGATCTCCCCTTATATTTGCGACAATTGCAGTAAAGGAGACAAATGTTGCTATCATAACAAATATTGATGGGGAATTCACTCTTAAAATTACCGATCCTTCAGGCTCCAAAAACATTGAAGTAACATTTCTGGGATATAAGAACAAAATTATCCCGATAGTGGACATGAAGGATAATGGTTTCAAAAATGTAATATCACTTGACCCAGCCCCAATCCCAATCAAAGAGATTATTGTAAAACCTATCGATCCCGATGAGATAGTCGAGAAAGCGATCAGGAACATAAATAAAAATTATGAGTCGGTGCCAAACCTTATGACTGCATTCTACAGAGAAACAATCAGAAAAAATCGCACCTATGTGTCTATAGGAGAGGCTGTTGTTGAGATCTTTAAAGCTCCTTATGCTAATGATGTCCGGTTCGATGGGGCCAGAATATATAAAGGGAGAAAGAGTGCTGATGTAGAAAAAATGGATACAGTTCTTTTTAAACTCCAGGGAGGTCCGATAAGTGTTATGCAACTGGATATTGCAAAAAACACTGAAGCAATCCTCACCATGGAAGCGATGGAATATTATGACTACTTACTGAGCAATGTTATTGAAATAGATAACAAACCCCATTACGTAATTGACTTTCTTCAGAAACCATCAGTTGACATACCATTATTCATGGGTAGCCTCTACATAGAAATGGATTCTTATGCCATTACGGAAGCAGAATTTGGTTTTAACCTTTCCGATAAAGCAGCCGTCTCTTCGATTTTTATCAGGAAAAAACCACTTGGGATGGAAGTTACTCCGGAAATTGCAACATACAGGACCAAATTCCGCGAACAGGATGGCAAATGGCATTTTGCATACTCAAGGGCTGAGGTACGGTTCAAGGTAAACTGGAAAAAGAAACTCTTCAATACATTTTACACAACTATGTCAGAAATAGCAGTAACTGACAGAACTGACCAGGAAGTTATTAAATTTGCAGGAAAAGAGAAGATAAGATATACAGATGTCTTCTCAGAAACTGTCAGCTCATTTACCGACCCGGAATTCTGGGGTGATTATAATGTAATTGAACCTGATCAGAGTATAGAATCAGCAATACGCCGACTTAACAGAAAGCTGAAATTCAGCGACAGGGAAGAAGAGAAATAATATGGATCTATGACCGGGGATAATGAAATAATCAGTAGGGTCAGAAATGGTGACGTTAAACAGTTCGAGTTGCTTTTCAGATCCTCCTATGTCTCCCTGGTTCGATATGCAAGAACCCTGATAAAAGATCAGGATACTGCTGAAGAAATTGTCCAGGACCTGTTTTTCAGGCTCTGGAAGGACAAAGAGAAAATAAAAATTGAGAGTTCTTTAAATGGTTATCTGTTCCGGTCGGTTCACAACAAATGTTTGCATTATATAGAACATAATAAGGTTGTGATGCGCCATGCCGAGAAAGCCGGACAAGGCATGGCAGAGAGTCCGCAGAATCCTTCTGATATACTTCATTACAAAGAGCTTCAGGCAAGGATAGCAAGGATACTTGACCGATTGCCTGAAAGATGCGGAAGGATCTTTTACATGAACAGGTTTGAGGGACTAAAATACAGCGAGATTGCTGAGAAATTGTCAGTCTCAATAAAAACAGTTGAAGCTAATATGGGCAAGGCATTGAAGGAGTTCCGGAAAGAGTTAACAGAGTAATTTAACAAGATGAAGAATATAGAGAAATTAACAGATAAAGAGTGGGAAGAACTGGCATCGCTGCTTTCTGATGAAAACAGGGATCAGAAAGATCTTCTAAACCAGTTTATTGGTGAAGATAATCTTAACACCGCAGGACAATGGAAAGAGCTAAGGAATATGGATAAAGAAAAAGAGATAAATGTAGACAAAGCCTGGAATAGTGTTGTTACAAGGCTGAATGAGAATGGACTGATCGCTGAAACAGGCTCCTCCTCAAAAAGATTTATGAGGAGTACAATTATGAAAGTTGCAGCTGTTACTGTTATCGTTTTAGGTCTGGGTACAACTGCTCTTTACCTGAACAAATCAGGTTACCTGAGTAAGCAAGTAACTTTTTCCACAGGTAATAACGAAAAGAATATTCTGGTTGCTCTTCCCGATGGGAGCAGAATATCCCTCAATCGCAATACTGAATTCAGTTACCGGTCGAATTTCGGGAAATACAAAAGGGATGTAAAACTTGCAGGAGAAGCCTTCTTTGAAATTACTGCAGATGTCTCCAAACCATTTCTAATAGATGCAGGGAATGCCAGCGTAAAAGTTATCGGAACCTCATTCAATGTAATTACGAAAAATGATTTTTCGGAGGTAGAGGTATATGTAAAAACAGGTAAGGTTTTGGTCTCCTCAATTTCCGGATCCCAATCATTAGTACTGGATCCTGAATTTGTTGGGATAATGGGCTCAAAAACTTCAGATAAAAAAGTTAATGAAAATCCAAATTATTTGTCATGGAATACCGGTTTTCTTGATTATGACGGACAAAGACTGGAAGTTGTCTTCCACGATCTTAAGAGAGTATATAATATGGATATTGTTGCTGATGACCCCGGTATACTTGAATATCCATGGACTTCTCCGATTGATAATCAGGCTCAGGATACAATTATTCGCCTAATTTGTGGTAGCTTTAACCTGAGTTATTCAAAAGAGGGAAGTGTTTACCATCTTTCAAAAAAATAACGCACGGTAGAAAAATGTTTTCAGCCAATGGCTCTATATTTAATAAATTCACGGCCATTGTATTGTTTATTTTACTGATCCTGCCTCAGAGAGCGGATTGCCAGCGAACTATTCTTGACTCAACATTTACCTTCAGGGCAGGTATTGTAAAGACAGGCAATGCCCTCGATATTATTTCCAGGAAGACAGGTTTCCATTTTACTTACGACAGCCGGCTTATCAATACTGATATCAAGACGGAAATGACGTTCACTGATATGAAGCTTGATGTTATCCTGAATAGTATTCTTAAAAACGATTCCCTCGATTTTTCAGTTATTGATAAATTTATAATTATTTCGAGAGCAATAAGGAGACCCTCCCAAAGGAGTGACTCAATATCCACCAATAAATCAAATTATATTACCGGCATTATTCTCGACGATGAGTCGATGGAACCTCTCCCTTTTGCCACTTTAGGATTTAAGCATAAAGGGAAAGGTACCGTTACAAATAATAACGGTGAATTCGGAATGAATATAACTTCCGACCTTCTCAATGACACGCTTTCCGTTTCATATCTTGGCTATTTCAGCAGAGAGGTTACCGTAATGCAGGCTGTTGGTAATAACTTTACCATATTAATGACAAGAGAATATATTTCAATTCCTGAAATCATTATCAGAAACCAGATACCTCTGGAAATAATTTCAAGAGTTAAAAGAGAAATACCGCACAACTATGGAAACACCCCGGCCTATCTTACAGGATTTTACAGGGAAGGTGTATTAAAAAAAAATGAACTCCAGACATATTCAGAAGCAGTTATTAAAATATTTAAAAGCTCCTACACAGCTTCTCTTCTGGGTGACCAGCTAAAGGTGTTCAAAAGCAGAAAAATTGAGAATACAGATCGCAGCGACACTCTTGCTGTAAGGCTCAAAGCAGGATTAAGTACCTGTCTTGAACTCGACGGGGCAAAAAACACCTTCGACTTTCTCTCTACCGAAAGCCTGCCCGATTACATTTACAGAATGACAGATATAGTTACATATGATGATGAATCAGCCTATGTGATCGAGTTTGAACAAAGGGAAATGGTTGATTTACCTCTCTATAAGGGTACCATCTATATCAATACTACCGACTTTGCTGTTTTACATGCTGAATTTGAGCTTAATCAGGCACTTATCCATAAGATGAAAGATTCTTTTGTTTCAAATTCCTCCCGGGGTTTTAATACATGGCCTCTATCAGTTAAATATGCAGTAAGTTACCGGAAAATTGATGGCAGATATTTCTTAAGTCATGTAAGAGGTAACCTTCTATTCAATTCAAAACAGAAGAAAAAACTCTTTAATTCCCAGTTCATGGTCTTCTTTGAACTGGCCATTACAGACGTTGATCTACAAAATGTTACCAGGTTTGAAAGAGAAGAGATTGCTCCTATTCACTCAATATTCTCAAGGACAATCAACAGCTACGATCCGTTATTCTGGGGAGATCAGGATTTCCTGCGCCCTGAAGATAATCTGCTTCAGGCTCTTAAGAACATGAATGTCAGGCTGCAGGAATTCTCTAAGTAATTTTTTATGCCCCCTGGCCGCTTCGCGGCCATCCCCCTGAAGGGGGACTAATACTATGCTATTTGGTTGATTTTCATGAACATATGAAGAACTAACCCCCCTTCAGGGGGGCAGGGGGGGCAAAAGATGAAAATGGTGGGATTGGTGACTTACAATATCCATCCTAATATTTATCAATCAACCTGTACAATTCCGTCAGATCAGGTGTAAGAACGATTTCGGTCCTTCTGTTTTTCTGACGTGCATCAGATGTATTACCCCCATCAACAGGCAAATATTCACTCCTTCCTGATGCTGTTAATCTTTGGGGCTCTATTTTTGATCCTTCCAGTAAAACCCTTACAACAGTGGTGGCTCTCTTTACACTCAGATCCCAGTTATCCTTCAGCTGTCCGCTTCCGGGATTATACGGAACATTATCGGTATGGCCTTCAATTGTAACCTGGATACCCGGGTTTTTCTCCAACACGCCTGCAAGTTTCTTTAGCGCATTCCTGCCATTGGCATCGATATCCCAGCTGGCCGATTTAAAAAGCAATTTCTCATCCAGCGATACATACACCTTGCCATTTTTCATTGTGACAGTCAGCCCGTTGTTTTCAAATCCCAGAAGTGCCTCCGAGACTTTGTTCTTCAGATCCTGTACGATCTGTTTCTGGGCATCAAGTATTTTTTCCAGTTCAGCCAGTCTTGCATTCCTCTTTTCCAGTTCAAAAGTAAGTTCATCAAGCGATGCCTTTTTTGTATCAAGGTTCATTTCAAGCTGACGAAGAAGATCCTCTTTCCTCTGAAGGTTTTCCTGCGCTGCCTGCAATTCTGAAAGCAGTTTCTGTGTCTCTTTAACATTTCCTCTTATCAGATCTTCCTGGGCATTCTGCAGTTCGCTGTACTTTGATGATATCCTGCTGTACTCCTCAACGGCTTTGTCGCGTTCATTTTGCACAGCAGTAATTTCGTCTTTCACTGTACCCATCTCCTTTTCAAGAGTGGTAAGTTTTGCTTCAAGCTCCCTGTTCTGCATCCCAAGACCAATGTTTTCTGTCTTGAAATCATCCCTCTCATTCATAAATTGCTTGCCCGTATCCTGCAAACGGCCAAATTTTTTGCCCGAAACGCATGATATAGAAGATATTACTAAAACGAGAATACCCAGAATAGGAAATATTGACTTTTTCATGATCAAATTTGATTTTATATAAAACACCAAAACTGCTTATAAAATTGCTCTGGATTATAGAATTTTGAAACAAAAATAAGAAAATCCCGGGTATGCTTCAGCAAACACAGGGGAATAATAATTGTTATATTTGCGGGTTGCCCGCTTTAATCTTTCAGTAATGGATAAGGAAGAGAGTTTGCTTTTGAAAATATCGACTCCTGAAGATCTCAGAAAGCTCGGACTTTCCGACCTGGTTCAGGTAAGTTCGGAACTCAGGCAGTTCATTATTGATATCGTCTGCAATAACCCCGGCCACTTTGGAGCCAGTCTGGGTGTAGTTGAATTGACTGTAGCTCTTCATTATGTTTTTAATACACCATACGATAAGATCATCTGGGATGTAGGCCACCAGGCTTACGGGCATAAAATATTAACAGGCAGACGGGAAAATTTCGCAACCAACAGAAAATATAAAGGGATAAGCGGATTCCCAAAGATGTCTGAGAGTGAGTATGATTCGTTTGGCACAGGTCACTCCTCAACATCTATTTCAGCTGCTCTCGGTATGGCCGTCGCTTCAAGAAATAAGGGAGAAAAAAGACATGTTGTTGCAGTGATAGGCGATGGGGCCATGACTGCGGGTCAGGCATTCGAAGGTCTAAACAATGCAGGTATAGGGAAGTCTGATATACTGGTGATACTAAATGATAACAATATTGCCATAGATCCGAATGTCGGAGCTCTGAAGGAGTATCTTCTGGATATTACTACCAGTAAGACATATAACAGGTTCAAGGACAGGGTTTGGAATGTGCTTGGAAAATTCGGGAAACTCGGGCCAAATGCACGGACGCTTGCCGCGCAGCTTGAAGCCGGCTTTAAGAGTACAATACTCGACAGGAGTAACCTTTTTGAAGGTATGAACTTCAGGTATTTCGGACCTATTGATGGGCATGATGTACTTCACCTTGCCAGGGTGCTGGAAGATCTGAAGAGAATTCCTGGTCCAAAACTTCTTCACTGCCTGACTATTAAAGGAAAAGGATTTAAGCAGGCCGAAGAAAACCAGACAACATTCCACTCACCAGGGATATTCAATAAGAAAACGGGTGAGTTAATAAATTCTGCAGAAGGTAATTCTCCTCTTAATTATCAGGATGTTTTCGGAAATACTCTTCTTGAACTTGCCAGATTAAACGACAAGATAACAGGCATCACACCTGCTATGCCAACCGGAAGCTCTTTATCCATAATGATGAATGAGATGCCTGAAAGAACTTACGACGTTGGTATTGCCGAACAACACGCCGTCACATTTTCTGCAGGACTTGCCACCCAGGGTCTGATACCATATTGCAACATCTATTCATCATTCATTCAGAGGTCGTACGATCAGATAATTCATGATGTTGCACTTCAGAATCTACACGTGGTATTCTGTGTCGACCGCGGGGGTCTTGTGGGTACTGACGGGGCAACACACCATGGATTTTTCGATATGGCATTTATGCGTTCAATCCCTAATATGGTTGTGAGTGCTCCGATGGATGAAATTGAGTTAAGAAACCTGATGTATACAGCACAGCTCGGGAAGAACAAACAACCCTTCTCGATCCGCTATCCACGTGGCAGGGGGATATACACCGACTGGAAAAGACCTTTCCAGGAGATAGAGATCGGAAAAGCAAGGCAGATAAGTGAAGGAGATGACCTGGCAATTTTAAGCATTGGGCACCCGGGTATTGATGTTGCTTCCGTTGTAAAGAGACTTGCAGACGATAACATCTCAATAACTCATTATGATATGCGATTTGTCGCTCCTCTTGACAAGGATGTTCTCCATACTGTATTTAAAAAGTTCAGACATATAATTACTATTGAAGACGGGGTGTTAAAAGGCGGATTTGGAAGTGCTGTTATTGAATTCATGAGCGATAACGGATATAGTGCCTACATAAGACGTCTGGGTATTCCCGATTATTTTGTGGAACATGGCACACAGGATGAGCTCTACAGGGAGTGCGGGTTTGATAAGGAAGGAATAGAGATCGCCATCAGGGAGATGGTTGTGAGGGCGAAAGGGGTGACCTAAATGGTTCTTTGCTTGAGAGATATAGATTGCTTCGCTTCGCTCGCAATGACGGATGAAATGCAGTAATTTTACTTTGCGTCTCTCAACCACCGAATCCGCCAAATGGCGGAGAAGGTGGCCTTCGTGTTCTTTGCGGTTAAAAAAGGTCTTTTTAATCAGTCCCAGGGGCGGATTTAATAATCTTAAAATCATTAATATTACTAAATAAAAACATATATGATGAGAACACAGATTCTGTTATTGGTAGTTTTTCTGACCTCTTGTACTTCAGGTCCGAAAGAGAACTGGATCAGCCTTTTTAACGGGAAAGATCTTGAGGGCTGGGACATAAAGTTCAAAGGGTATGAGCTTAACAACAACTTCCATAATACCTTCAGGGTGGAAGATGGTATACTGAAAGTCTCCTACGATGAGTGGGATAAATTCAATGGTGAATTTGGTCATATATTCTATAAAACACCTTATTCATATTACAAGCTCAAGGTAGAATACCGATTTGTCGGAGAGCAGGTACCGGGAGGGCCATCGTGGGCCTATAGGAACAACGGAGCCATGCTCCACGGTCAATCAGCTGCCTCAATGGAACTCAACCAGGATTTCCCGGTTTCAATTGAAGCACAGCTGCTTGGAGGAGATGGTGTTTCAGAGAGGCATACCTTAAATGTCTGTACCCCCGGAACAAACATTGTTATGGATGGAAAACTTATAACCCGCCACTGTAACGAATCCACATCAAAAACCTACCATGGCGATCAGTGGGTGACGGCTGAATTTGTTGTTCTGGGCGACAGTGTTATTTATCATATTCTTGTAGCCGATACAGTACTGACATATTCAAAACCTCAGATCGATGGCAAGGGTGTTCCTGAAGGGTATCCCCTGGCTGACGGGACATTGCTGAAAGAGGGTTATATAAGTTTCCAGGCCGAGAGTTCTCCTACTGAGTTCAGGAAGATTGAGTTATTGGATTTAACAAAGAAAGACAAAAGATAAAAGTTAAAAGACAAAAGGAAGGAGTTAAAAGTTTAAAATAATTCCTATTTTCGCACTCCTGTCAGACGCGCCCGGATGGCGGAATTGGTAGACGCGCTGGTCTCAAACACCAGTGGCAGCAATGCTGTGCCGGTTCGATCCCGGCTCCGGGTACAATAAAAGAGTATGAGCGAGTGCGAGAACATTCGCGAATACTCTCGTCTCTTTTTCCTCACTCTCGCACAAAAACTTACACTTTATTTTTTCATTCAGCAAGTGTTAAAGCACGTACGAGAGAGTAAGCGAGCACATTAGTTTTGTTTTGAAGTGAATCATTTCTTAATTTTGGTATTAGATAGCATTATTAGAGGCGAATTTGAAGCATGCAATTTAGTCTGGCGCTTTAAACATAACACTTCTAAGATGAAAAAGATTATTAGCCTGATCTTTATTTCAGTTCTTCTGACAGGTTGCGAAAAAGAGGACCAACATTATTATCTTGATGAAAATTACAGATCAATCTTAAATGAAGGTGATACTCTGATCTATACAAGCAATCTAAATAATGAAGCTGTATACACTGTAATTTTAAAGATAGAAGGAATATATAATATAGATAGGAAACCATACCCCTGGTCATATATAGTAGAAGGCCCACAAATGGCAAAAAAATTTTATCAGGTCGAATATACTATAATTGATAGTGTTGGAAAAGTATTAACTCAAACCCAGGAGGACTTTTTGAGATCTTTGACTATTCACAGGGGAGGCCCGACATTTTATTATATAAGTAGTCTCCCAGGTTTTATCGCAATTAGTAATTATGCAAATGGTTCAACTTTCCCAGGGACAGGAAAACTTTCGGTAACCTGGTATTATTTACAACAAAAAAGTTTTAAAACAAGTTCTTCTCTAAAAATACCTAATCGGGAGTTTAAAAACATCATCTATTGCGATCTTGATCCACTGCCTGATTCCACAGGCCGATATGTGAGTACCGTATACTTCAATTCCCGGGAATGTCTTCTTGGATTTGAATATTCCGATGGTGAGATTTTTGAGCTGGTTAATTTTTAAAAATCTTCTGAAATAGATCCTTTTACTGTAGAACAACATACCTTTTTTTGAATATAGCTACAGGTGGAGATCATTGGATTCCAAGATTGATATTTTACCTGATTAATGTTTGTCTGAACATTACATTCCGTAATTTGTTTGAACAGCTATCTACTTAATGAGGATAATGAAATGCCAGAGTCAGACAACAAATCTAAAATAATGCCTGTGCTGTTTATCGGACACGGCAGCCCTATGAATGCCATTGAGGATAATGAATTCGTGAGGGGATGGAGAAAAACCGGAGAATCAATTCCGAGACCATCTGCGATTTTATGTATATCAGCACACTGGGAAACCCGTGGGACCTTTGTAACAGCCATGGAAAAACCTCAGACCATACATGACTTCGGAGGGTTTCCAGGGGCCTTATACGATGTTCAATATCCTGCTCCCGGGAGTCCTGAATTAGCCAGGGAAATAAAAAGGAATATACAAGAATCTGAGGTGGGACTTGATGATACCTGGGGACTTGACCATGGCTGCTGGAGCATAATAAAACATCTATATCCCAGGGCAGACATCCCCGTAATTCAACTAAGCCTTGATTTCAACAAAACACCCAAATATCATTATGAGTTGGCGAAAGAGCTGGCTCCGTTGCGAAAAAAAGGGATACTTATAATCGGAAGCGGAAATATGGTGCATAACCTGGGAATGGTGGCCTGGGATAAATTAAACACGGATGATTATGGTTATGAGTGGGCCCGGGAAGCAAAAGAAAAAATGAAAAAGCTGATTCTCAGTAACGATCATAAATCACTTATAGATTATAAATCACAGGGAGAGGCTTTTAATCTCTCAGTGCCAACTCCTGAACACTATCTCCCGTTACTTTATACTCTGGCTTTGAAAGAGGAGAATGAAAATGTGAGCTTTTTTAACGACAAATCAATTGCCGGTTCTCTGGCAATGACCTCTCTTATTATTGCCAATGATTTTTAAATACTGATTGTGATAATAATACGTATTGGAGGCTGTCTCATAAAACCTTTTTAAGTTATTTAGATACAATCCTTGATTTCAGAATTTGTTCCATTATTTTATGATTGCCCGAATATTGCTGCTTACTATCAAAATTTTATGTTTCAGCGTTATCTCATGTCTGTCTTTCCTGATAAAATTATTCCAGATTATTATTGATGAGGTGAAAATAAGAGCCGTGGCAATAGCAACTCTGAAAAGATATGGAACGATATTGATAATATGTTTTATCCTGTTATTTAATTTGAATAAAATTCTATCCATGTGGCTGACAGGTGGAATATAAACATTGAATTTATCTTTGTTTTCCCGAATGAACTCCTCAATATTTTCCTGGTTCAGCCTTACCATGTCTCATTTTATTTAAAGACTGCATATATTACAGGCTGATGCATGCGTTACGCCTTACTTAGATAAGATTAAAAGCCAAAAGCCAAATTTTTCTGTAATACCAGAACGCTAAGCGCCAGGATATGAATCCTGATCAGAAAATTATTTACTACCGTTAATCAATCTTTTATGAACAGCTATGTCCGAATAACCGATAGTGGTGATATTCAGGCAGCTAATGTACTCTTTCAGATTATTTTCCGAAACTGTAATTAGTTCTTTCTCTCTGTTTATAAAGTAATCGAGGTCTAATCCACTGGGATAGTTTTCCTGCCGTGTATCAGTCCCGAGATGTAAAACCACTTCTGAGATTCCCATCGGAAGATGTTTCAGAATGTGCAAAAAATTGGATTGAGTAGGATTACCCCAGAAGCTTTCAACAAAAAGACCGGGATGCAGAATTCCAAGGTCATCGAGTTTTTTCATCTTTTTCTCCATCTCATCAATCCCGGTATATTTTAATAACCCGATTGCTCTGAAAGGCGAATTAAATGCAAATCTGCGTGCTATCTGACGTCCATACCTGTTCATTTTAGAGTTCGGAAACAGATCAGGATATTTTACACTTGCCAATACTGGTGATCTTACAGGAACATTAAATTCCCTGGCAAGTTCCATCACAATTTCAAAAAATGGAGAGTAAAGAGTTAAAATCCCTCCCTGGTCTGATAAATGATCAAGTTTGATATCAAAATTAGCCAGGGCAAGTATCTGTGCTCTGAGCTCTTTTCTCAGATCATCAACTGATATTCCATTTAATTCAGGTAATAATGTTTCAATAGAATAAAAGTTGCCATCGGAATTTACCAGCGAAGGAACCTGCCCAACTGCAAGAACAGGTTTCCCTGTTATTATATTTAAGTGTACGCCAATACCAATCTCAGGATGGTCTTCAGATATCTCTTTTAACTCAGATAATGATTCAATAAAATTTGTCATGGCAGAGATTGTGGTAATTGCCTTTTTATCTGCTGCAATTTTTATTCCTTCACTAATATTTTTTGAAGCTCCAAAATCATCTGCTGTTATTATAAGATATCTCTCCTGAGAATATGGTAATAAATTTAATGATGTTTTCCTTACTGAAACGCTGGAAGCAGATGGAAATAATTTGCGAAATGTATCATGCCGGATTTTCATGGTTTTTCAGATATCCTGAATGATCCAGCAAGCCAGAACCTTGTTAGAGGACCTTTCAGGTCTTTGTTGCCATAGTCAAACGACTTTACATATTTGTAATATTTATCTATCCAGACGTAGGCCCAGACACATGAGTATTTCATTGCCGATCTTAATGTCTGATCCTGATTCCATCCCTTATCTGGCCATACTTGGCCGTCCCATCTGATAATCTGGTTTGTGTTCCTGATCACACCCTCTTCCAGTGCGATCAATGAGTTTGGTATTTTGAATGTTGATGCAGGTATATATCCTGAGTCACAAAGATCCGCATTATAAAGTGTAAATTCATTATCTGTCTGGTTGTACAAAACGAAACAACCCATAACACCATATTTATCAAAATGTTTCCCCAGGTCAATATTCGTTTTAACCTGTGAGGATAAAGTCTGATAAAATATTATTAAAGCTGGCAAAAGGAAAAGTATTCTCATTTCGTAATAATTCTTAATTGTTAGTATTTCTTATTTGATAATGATCCCTAAATGAGAATTATTCCTATTTAGGGTTTGCTGATAAAGTAGATTTTAATATTCTATCTCCATTTTTTTAAACTGGTATTCTTTCCCGGGAAAAACATTGATCATGATTTGTCCGATACATTCTATCATTCTGGCACCCATATTAGTGACCTTTTCCAAAATTGAGCCAAAAATATAACCCTTCTCATAGAGTATCAAGTTCATTATAAAGAAGATACATGCTATCCAACTCTCTGATGTATTCTTTAGTCTCGCCCTGATCTCATTGAGGTTGTAACCATTTTTCCCTTGTCCAAACTTACCTTCAATATGATTTCTTTCGGCTGCCTCTTTTCTACGTTTTTGTTTCTGATAATAGGTCTCTGTTTCTTTGGTTTTTCTTCGCCCCAGGGGTACCGCTGTTATTCTGATATTTCTTTCTGTCAACCACATTCGGTTTTCTCTTGTGGCATAAATCTTGTCTATTTGAACCAGTTCCGGATAATGTCCATGTAATTCTTTGTAAGATTCAACTTGTTTAATCAAATCAACTCCTTCATGATAAGCATCCCAACTGAATGTATTTATTCTTGCAAACCCTTTATCCAGACTGATTCCTAATTTTGAACCAAACTCTATCTGAGCCTTCGTCTTACCTCTTGGTATTGGTCTTACATGGGGTTGGAATATGCTTACAATTCTATCGGTGCAACTATGTGTTTTTGTATCGTACATAAGTTTCTGTTGGGCATAAGCCGTGTTGATAATCCAAAACATCCGTTGTTCCAAGTGCTTTAGTGGGAAACAGGATCCTTTCGATTCAGAAATGTCTAACATATTGTTTATCTGCTTGATATCCCGGTTAACGCATTCCAATAATT
>Ga0214473_10000156_pt1 | contig 96831 bp, 103 predicted proteins | sample RVTome_7_FD_203509 | JGI IMG/M metagenome (GOLD analysis project Ga0214473, IMG submission 203509) | Soil microbial communities from uranium-contaminated site in the Upper Colorado River Basin, Wyoming, United States - RVT98D197 | ecosystem: Environmental > Terrestrial > Soil > Contaminated >... | reverse complement strand
CCGAAATCGAAGGTGTCATCGACGGTGTGTTCTTCCAACCCGAACGTCGTGATGTCGAAGCGGTGTCGCGCTTGATCGCGATTGTCGTCGCGCCTGATGTCAGCAAGCAGAGTCTTCGGGATCGTTTACGCGCACGCGTGGATCCGGCTTTTCTCCCGAGGCGAATCTATTACGTCGATGCGCTGCCCCGCTGCGAAGCGGGGAAACTGCCCCAGGCTGCACTCGTCGAACTGGCCCGAAGGCTCGGAGTGGGCGGGGCATGTTGATCAAGGCGCGGCTGCTCGTGCGGGGCGACCACCCTTCCCTTGCAGACCACTTTCCAGGACGACCGATTGTCCCGGGTGCCGTTCTGCTCAGCCAAGCCCTGGCGGCGGGGCAGCGGGCAGGACTTCCCCCTGTGCACGAAATCGTGATCGCAAAATTCGTAGCTCCTATGGAACCAGACACGCCCCTAATCATCCTGTTCGAAACCAGGAAGGACGGCAAGTTCCGCATGACCTGTGACCGGGAGAAGGACGGCAAGACCTTCTTGAGCGCAGTGCTCGACTGTGGCGTCCGAACCGCAACGTCGCTGACCCTCTTGGAGGGCACCTAAAATGGATCCGCTCGCGCTCAGCGCCTTCACGGTCACCAGCGCGCTGGGTCGTGGCCTGGCCCCCACTCTGGACGCTCTGCTTGCCGAGCGCAGCGGGCTCCGCCAGTGCGACTTCGCTGGTCTGTCTCTCGATACCTGGATTGGGCGTATCGACGGCGTCGAAGACGAGCCAATAGCCGGCACCTTGTCGACCTATGATTGCCGCAATAATCGGCTGGCTCGGATTGCGCTGCGCCAGGACGGCTTCGAGAATGCCGTTGCCGCGGCGGCTGCTCGCTACGGCACCGAGCGAATTGCCGTGATCCTCGGCACCACTACCTCGGGCGTGCTGGCTGGAGAGGAGGCATTCGCGAATCGCGATCCGGCAAGTGGCTATCTACCTGCCAACTTCCTGCACTCGGGAACCGTGGATCATTACTCCCTAACCGATTTCGTCGCCCGGCAACTGGGTCTGCACGGCCCCGCCTTCACCGTGTCCACCGCTTGCTCGTCCAGCGCCAAGGTCTTCGGCGACGCTGCGGAACTGCTCCATGCCGGTTTTTGCGATGCCGCGGTGGTCGGCGGTGCCGACAGCCTCTGCAAGATGGCGCTACGGGGCTTCACCTCACTCGAACTGGTGTCACGCCGCCCCTGCCGGCCGAATGATGCGACCAGAGACGGCATTTCGATCGGCGAAGCAGCCGGGTTCGTTCTCCTCGAGCGGGCAAGCGCTGCGCCACCAAACGCCATCCGCCTGCTGGGCTGCGGCAATAGCTGCGATGCCTATCACATGTCATCCCCGGACCCGGACGGAAGAGGAGCCGCACTGGCCATCCGCGCCGCTCTCGCCGACGCCGGGATATCACCGCAGGACATCGACTATGTCCATCAGCACGGGACAGGAACGCAACTCAACGACCGCATAGAGGACGCGGCCATTGCATCCGTAATCAGCACACAAACCCCGTGCAGTTCGACGAAAGGCTGGACGGGCCACACGCTCGGTGCCGCCGGTGTCACCAACGCTGTGCTCGCCGCGCTTTTTCTCGCGCAAGGGCTCCTCCCTCGCAATTTGCACCTAGACCAATCTGACCCTACCCTGCAATGCCAGATTCAGCAGCAAACACAGAGAAGATCGATCCGATATGTGCTGAGCAATGCCTTCGGATTCGGAGGCAGCAATTGCTGCTTGGTGCTGGGAATCACCCCATGACCTTCTTCCGCGTCAGTGGTCTGGGCATTATCGGCCCGGGCATTTCCAATCGGGCCGATCTCAATGAGTTCCTGTCGCGGAAACACACTGGCGCGATGGCTACCACCGAGATCGGCACGCCCGAGATCATCAATCCACGGGAACGCCGGCGCACCTCACCGACGGTTCGGTTGGCCTTGGGCGCGGCGTCCCAGGCCGTGCGAGAGAGCGAATGCACGCCGAATGATTTGCCGATGGTGTTCGCCAGTTCGCTCGGCGACGGAAGCATCCTCAATGAACTTCTAGAGGTCTTGGCCGACCCGGCGCGTCATGTGTCGCCGACCCGGTTCCACAACTCCGTCCACAACTCGGCGCTCGCCTACTGGTCCATCGGAACGCAAAACCGCCTCGCCGGAACCAGTCTCGCCGCCCATGATTGTACGTTCGGAGCCGCCATCTTGAAGAGCATCGCCCAGCTGCTGACTGAGCAGCGTGCCCTGTTGCTCGTCGTCTACGATCACCCCTTCCCTGCTCCCCTTGACCGGGCGCGGCCGTTGCTCGCGCCCTTTGCCGCCGCGTTCGTTCTTTCGCCGCCTGAGCTGGGCAACGGTATTGACGTCTGTCTTTCTCTGGTTTCCGGGTCGGCATCACTCCCAACCCCTCCGCAACTCGAGTGTCTTAACGAACTGTGGAAGTGGAATCCTGCCGCTCGGGCCCTGCCCTTTGTCGAAGCGCTGGTGCAGGGGTGGCGAACCCACGTCGACGTCATGTTTCAGCGTGAGCGCACGCTGCGGCTGGAAGTGTGCCCGTGAAATCCACGGTGAATCTCCCGGCCCTCCTCCCCCATGGGCCTTCCATGGTGCTCCTCGACTCTATCGAGTCGTGGAACCCCAGGGAAATCGTTTGCCTGACGACAAGCCACATCCGGCAGGACAACCCTTTGCGGTGTGACCACGTTCTCCCGGTTTACGCTGCAATCGAATATGCGGCCCAGGCAATGGCCGTTCACGGCGCCCTGACCGCGAGTGGCCGCGCCCGAGCGGGTGTCCTCGGCGGCGTGCGTCGCTTTCATGCGCGCATCGATCGACTCGACAACATTGCCGCTCCATTACGGATTGTGGCCTCGCTCCGGCAGGGAGAGCCGACCGCGGCCACCTACACCTTTTCAATTCGTACCGGCGCCGACGAAATCGTCAGCGGCCAAGCTGCGGTATTCTACGCCAAGGAGCATCAGTGACGACGGCCACTCACTTTATCTCAGCCCTACTCGCCGCCTGCGTTTTCCTGCTCGCCGCTGGGCGTTCATCGGCCGAGCCTAAACCGCTCTGGGAGTTAGGCGTGGGGTTTTCCGCCCTGAGCACACCGGATTACATCGGTTCCGACGAGCGCCGGGAGTGGTACGTTCCATTTCCCTATTTCGTCTATCGCGGCCAGATCCTCCGCGCGGATCGCGATTCGCTACGCGGCCGACTCGTCTCTTCGGAGCGCTTCGAAGTGGAGGTCAGTTTCAACGGCACTATTCCGGTCGATAGCAGTCGCAATCGCGCTCGTAGGGGGATGCCTGACCTGGATTTTTCTGGTGAAGTTGGCCCGCGCCTGCGCTGGTACCTGCACCGCCCACGCGACATTCCCCGCCAGTTGTATCTCGACTGGCCTGTACGCCCCGTATTCGTCAGCGACTTCACCTACGTCGACTACATCGGCTGGACCAGCAGTCCGGCCCTACACTATGAGGGTCGCCATCTCGGGTGGAACGTCGATGCGATCAGCGGAGTCGAGTTCGCGGATGCATCCTACAACCAGTACTTCTACGGGGTAGATAAGAAGTACGTTACGCCGACCAGGCCCGCCTACCAAGCCGATGCGGGATACGGCGGCGTTCGCCTCGCATTTGGGATCAGTCGCCGGATGGGGCGGTTCTTCCTCGGCGCCTTTACGCGTTATCTGAACCTCGCGGGCGCCACCTTTGAGAACAGCCCGCTGGTGCGCACGGAGCACTCGGTCATGGGCGGCGTGGCCATTGCCTGGGTATTCCACGAGTCTTCAACTCTCGTGGATGAGCACGGCCGCCCTGCGGTACCGCTTCCGCCCGATGTGGCCGATGCGAAGTAGGACTTGCCGAACGCCATCAGAGCCGCCGGAATATCAGTGACGTGTTGATCCCCCCGAAAGCGAAGTTGTTGTTCATAACGCAGTCGAGCCGGAGTTGCCGGGGCTCTTCACGCACATAATCGAGCGGCGCGCAGCGGGGATCCACCTTGTCGAGGTTACGGGTGGGCGCCACAAAACCGCCGCGCATCATCAGCAGGCAATGAATCGACTCGACCCCACCAGCCGCACCAAGGGTGTGACCGGTGTAGCTCTTGGTGGAGCTGACCGGGACGCCTGACCCGAGCGCGGCGAGCGTGGCCTGGCTCTCGGCTATGTCGCCCGCTTCGGTCGCAGTCGCATGCGCATTGACGTAATCGATCGCCTCAGGACCGAGACCGGCATCCATCAGCGCCAGGCGCATCGCTTCCGCCATTCCTTCTGCGGAGGGATTGGTGACGTGGCTACCGTCGCAGTTGGTGCCGTAGCCTGTCACCTCGGCATAGACTGGCGCGCCGCGCGCCGTCGCGTGTTCCAGGCTCTCCAGCACCAGGGTCGCCGCGCCCTCACTGACCACGAGCCCGTCTCTCTGTTCATCGAAGGGACGCGGACTGCATTCCGGCCGGTTGTTGTAGTGCGTCGAGGTCGCAAACAGGAGATCGAAGATAGCCGCGTGGGTGAAGTGCAGCTCTTCGGCGCCCCCACAGAGCATGACGTCTTGCAGCCCGAAACGGATGGCCTCGTAGCCGAAACCGATCGCCTGGCTGGCGCTGACGCAGGCGGCGCAGGTGGTGATGATCCGGCCTCGAATACCGTAGTGGGCCGCCAAATTCGTCGCGCAAGTGTGGCTCATGAAGCGCAAGTAGGCGTTGGATTCGATCTCCAGCAGTCCCTGACCGGAAAACAGCTTACGCACGAAAATCTCCTGTTCCGAGGAAGATCCGTGGGTCGATCCGTACGCCAGGCCGGTGCGGCCGGACCGCAACGCCTCGGGAAGGAGCTTGGCGTCGGCAATGGCTTGGTCGGTGGCAAATAACGACAGCACTCCAACGCGTCCCATGGTGCGCACGGCTTTGCGGGGGAAGGCGCTTCTTTCGACACCGGTCACCGCACCGCCCAGTCGCGTCCGCAAATGCGGACACGAGTCCCACGCCGGCATGTTCATGATGCCGTGGCGCATCGTTCGCAGCGACTGCTCCACCTCGGCAAGACTGTTTCCGATCGGGCTGGCAATGCCGAGACCGGTGATGACCACGCGGCGAGGGATCAGATCAGACCTCCATCGATCGCGATCACCTGGCCGGTGATGTAGCCGGCCAGGTCGCTAGCCAGAAACGTGACCAGCGCCGCCACTTCCTCTGGGCGGCCTGGCCGCCGCATCGGAATCGCACGCACGGCTTCCTCCGGCAGACCTGCGGTCATCTCGGTGTCGATGATGCCAGGGGCGACCGCGTTCACCGTGACGCCACGGCGCGCAACCTCTTTCGCCAACGAACGCGTTGCCCCGATCAGCCCGGCCTTGGCGGCCGAGTAGTTGACCTGTCCCCGGTTGCCGACGATGCCGGACACCGACACGATATTGATGATTCGACCCCAGCGCTGCCGAACCATGGGCATCACCAGGGGCCGGGTGACATGGTAAAAGCCGTCCAGAGTCGTCCGGGTCACCCTCTCCCACGCATCTGGCTTCATCGCAGGAAAAGGGCCATCGTCCACTACGCCAGCATTGTTGACCAGAATGCCGATGGGCGGACCACCGTCGCTGAGCAATGTGTTGATTGCGGCATCTACTGCGGCTGAGTCAGCCACATCAAAGTGGCTCAACGCAACCTGCCCGCCGATGCCCGCGATCTCCTCAAAAAGGCTCACGGCGGCCTGTTCGCTCCGGCAGTAGTTGACCACGACGGGGTGTCCTGCAACGGCTAGCGCTTTGGCGATGGCACGGCCGATGCCGCGGGAGGCCCCCGTCACCAGCGCCCGCGTCTGGAACTCACCCCTCCCCACCCACATCCTCCCGTACGACGCTCAGGGCGGCACGGGCGCACACGCGATCGTGCTCGCGGACGCTGCATCTGAAGTGCCCCAGCTTGGCATCGCCCCAGACTCGCACGGCGTCGACCAGTAGCCGCGATCCGACGCGGACTCGGTCGCGGGTTAGGTCCATCTCCCGCACCGCGACCAGGAAGCCGATGCGGATCTTTTCGCCCCTTTCGCGGGCCAGCATGCCCGCAAACGCTGCCGCTCCTTGCGCCATATGTTCCAGCATCACGATGCCTGCGGCATAGTCGCCATGGACAAAAGGCGCCCCCGGAGGAAGCGTGGCAGAACATTCGATACGCTCTCCCTCCCAGCTCAGCACCTCTTCGAGCAGCAGCAACGGCGAGCGATGAGGGAGAATCTCCTCTATTGGTGGAAACGTCATGAGTCCCGTTCACATGAACGGGGCGAGTATAGACCAGCCCATCGGCGACAACAACGTCCCCTCACAACTCGGAAATCGCCTCGACACCAAAGCCAAGATAAAACAGCCAAGATAAAAATACTTGCCCTGATGTGTCGAAATGCGTTATGCGAAGCACACGATGATCAGGAGGGCGAACGTGGCCAATTTGAACAATCACTTGAAGGCGATGTTTCTGGCAGTCTGTGCGGTAACGCTCGTCGGCTGCACCATCACGCAACACGTCAAGCCAGTGGAGAACCTGGGAGCGAGCGAGATCTGTATCATACAGGACAACGCGGTGCGCGCGAGTTTTCTGACCGTCTACGAAACGGCTCTGAAGGAGCGCGGGTACAGCACCCGCCTGTTGCACAGCGGTGCGGCGATCAACGAGTGCGAAGTGACCTCCACCTATTTGGGCCGGTGGTCATGGGACCTCGCTCTCTACCTGTCCTACGCCAAGATCGCCGTCTATCACAACGGCGAGCCGGCGGGAGAGGCGGTCTACGATTCGACCAGCGGCGGCGGCAACCTCAACAAGTTCATCGACGCGGACCACAAGATCCAGGAACTGGTCGCTCAACTGTTCCCGCCTCGATAAACCGTCAGCCGCTCGCGAATCTCCACCGGCCTTTCCGAGCGGAGTTGCCCCCCTCACGACTGGTTGTGACCAGCGGTGTTTGAGCGCGACGACGGCCCGCGACCGGTATCCGGCCATAGACGGCGCTCCGGCCCGAAGCACCGCCGCATAGTTCCAGCTCACCATGCGTCAGAAACGCGGGCAGACGAGGCAGTCGCCGGGAGGCGAAGAACTCAGCATGCGGCGCCGATGTTCTGCCATGGCTGGGCCGTTCCATACGACCGAGAGCGGGTCGCGCATGAGATTGCCGACGCTGCGTTGCGGTAGGCAGTCGCAAACGGTGACGTCACCGTCAACGGTCACCACCATCGTCTGCCAGGGCGAGGCGCAGTGGGTCCGTTTCGTGACACGGGCGCGCAACTGCTGGGCGCGGAACAGCAGAAACTTGCGATACCGCTCCGGCAACGCGAATTCCTCCAGGCCATGCACCGACACCACCGGCAGCCGCCGTGCCGCCGCTCGTTTGAGGGCATTACGAATCCCGGCGGCTCCGGGAGGGGACAGCGACTGCGACAGCGAGTCGTGCCGATTCTGCGCGAAATTCAGGTCCGTCACCATCAGGGCGTCCAGCGACAGATCCGCCACACGCTCCACGACGGCTTCTAATTCACTCGCCGTGCGCGCGGACAGCGCGGTGAAGGCTGCCGTGAGGACCCGATTATCGCGCCGCGCTTTGGCGTTCTCCTCCACGAACGCTCGGATATTCTCGAAAATGATGTCCACGTCGCTCCCGGGGCGGACGACGGCGAGTACCTCAGGCGCCGTGGCATCGATGCTGAAGGTAATTGCCCCCAGCCCCGCTGCGCACAGCGCTCGCGCCAAAGGGCGATCCAGCACCATCGCGTTTGTCACCAGCGACATTCTGCGACCGGCTGCGGCCCCCGTGGCAACCAACTCGACCACGTTCGGGTGCAGCAACGGCTCTCCGCGCCCGACCAAGGTGACGCGCAGCGCGTGCGGAAGCAGGTCGAGAACGTGCCGGAACTGTGCCCAACTCATGTCGCGTGTGTCCACCGGAAAAAGAGTGCGCGCACAAGCGGGACAGCGAAGATTGCAGCGCGTCGTCACCTCGACATTCGCGATAGTTGGCTCACAGATGGCCGTGGGCGCAGGACGGAACGGCAGCCCCACCGCGGCGCACCCGGAAGGGCTGGCAGCGAGATGCCGGCGTGAATCGGGCCAGGCCGTAGCGAACGGCCCCAGCTCGGGCACCAGCAGGCGCAACCTGTCAAACCTCTCGGAGTCCACCAAAGCGAATTGGGCATCTGCCACAGCACGGCAGATAATGTCAGTCACAACCTCCGCTGTCGGGCCGAGAAACAGTTCATGATCGGCGCCCGCCACCTGCACAATGCGCACCGCCCCGGCGAAACGGCTGTCTGCCCACAGCGCCGCATCCCGCACCGGAACGAGACTATCTTCCTGGCCGTGCACCACCAGCACTGGACAAACCAGGCCGGAAATCTCTCCCAGCTTGGCCTGCCGATTCACCAAAGAGACCAGCGCAGCAACCTCACGTATGGGGGTTGCTGCGCGAGCACCCGTGCCGTGCTCACTCCATCGCACGGCGTACGTGGAATCGATGCGCGGCGGCGTGCCGGCGAGAACGAGCAGAGCGGGGTCACACGCATTGCGGGCCAAGTGTGCGAGCAGCAAGTTGCCGCCCGTGGAATGCCCGATGAGGACGAGCTTCCGCCCGGCAGCACGCTGGACTTCGATCGCTTCTGCCACGGCGAGCAGGAAGGCGTCGGCGTCAAAGCGCGGCGCGAAAGCTTCACCATGACCTGGAAGGCGCGCGCAGATGACCGCCTCTTCGCCGTGTTGCTCCGCAAGGTGCAGGGCCAATAAGCGGAGATGTTCGGGCGAACCCAGAAAGCCGTGCACGAGGACGAAGCCGGTCCTCGTCATTCGCCAGACTCCAGCAGCTCGGCCAAGGTGGCCGCACCATTGTAGCTTCGGACGATCGAGGAGGCCCGGAGGAGCCGGTGCGGCAGTTCCGAATCGTTCAGGAAGTTCCCTACCTCCGACTCGATCTCATCCAACGGCTTCGCCATGAACGCGGCACTTCCAGCCTCCGCGGCCCCGCGGAACACCACCCCCCGAACCATTCGTCGTCCGCAGCCGATCCGCTCCAGGCAACGTCCGTTTTGGGCCTGCTCCGGCTGAAACGGTAGAACAAGCACGGGGATGGCGTGCCACAAGGCATCGAAAATGAGCCCTTGGCCTCCGTGGCATCCCACTAGGGCAACGCGTGGCAGCACCGATTCCATGGGGACAAAATCGAATATGGCAAGACGGGGCCCAGCGGGCAGGAAACACGACCACCCATGGGGCCCGCCACTAGCGACGGCCACTGAGTAGCCGAGACGGTGCAGCACTTGGATGAAGCGCTCCGCCTCCGCGACCCGTACCGCACCTGTGCCGAAAGAGAGCAAAGCCACCGGATCAGGCAGGGCCTCAAACGCCGCCTGGTCGAACCCCTGGTGCGGCCACCCCGACCATCTGATCGGTCCGACGTGGCGGAACCCCGTGCTGGAAGCGAGCGGTTGAAAAGCGGAAAAATCCCAGAGGAAGGTCCGGCGCCCGATTAAGAGTTCCCACGCGTCCTCTATTGGTTCCATGCCCAAAGCGGAAAGCGCCGGCCGCATAATCCGAGCGCATGCTCGCCGAAAGAAGTTGATCGCCCGAGCCTGCGTCTGCTCGCCGGCCTCGCCTGCCACGAAACCGAGCACTTCCGTGCATGCCGGAGTCATGCAGCCACAGATGAGTGAATCATAGGGAATCCCGGCAATCCGGGCCGAAATTGGCCCGGTGAAACGGAACACGCCCAGCACCACATCAGGGCGCAACCGATGCAGGAGTTCCAGTTCGGCCTTCACGCACGCCTCCACGCGTGCGGGATGAAACCATCGAAAGCTCGGAGACGCGCCACCGTCTGCATCCTGAATGTCGGCGAGTACGGCGTGTGGAACACCCAGCCCGTCGAGAAATCGAGCCCGACTCGGCGCCACGGCAAGCACGACCTCGTGCCCGCGTCTCCGCAGGAGGTCTCTCACCGCCAGGCACTTGGCGATGTGCGACAGCGTGTTGTTGCACGGCTCCAGCAGAAATCGCATGAGCTCGTATCCAAGCGTCGGTGGCCCCAGCCTGTCTGGTCCACCGGTCATTCTCGGGGCACAGCCCGCAAGCGCTGGCGAATTTCGGACGGCGTTTCCCAAAGTAGATTTCCATCAGGGGAAGTCGTAACCAACACTGTGTGGGCACGTGCGCTGCGGCGGCCACGTGTGAGGTTTCGAATCAGGTAGGCGATCTTGATCCGATTCAAGGATTCCACCACCCAAGCGCTGACCCGGAACACGTCACCGTAGTACAGGGGGAAGATGTGCCGGCACTGACTCTCCACGACGACCATGCGACAACCCAGGCTGGTGAGTTGTGGCACGTCGAGCCCGCGCGCTCGCATCAGCACCGTACAAGCCAAGTCCAGGTAGCGGAAATAATGCCCGTGCCAGACAATCTGCAAAGCGTCGACGTCACAAAAAGGCACCTCCAGATCGATGGAAACAGCATCGGCACTCGGGCAGCGCATTGAAACCCGATCCGGTTGCAGACCATCGGGTCCAAGTCCTCCATCCACGCTCATCTCTTCGCCCCTTCCGCCGCGGCCGCCGGCATATCCATCGACCAGAAATCGTAGAAGTTGAACCAGTTGTAGGGAGCCATCCGACAGTAGTGTTCCACCCGTTGCGCGTACCGTCCGACGCAGGCCACCAGTGCTCGGTCGCGTTGTCCGCGCGGAAGCTTGAGACGGTCCTCTTCGAAGGGCTCACAGTAGAGCTCGTAGATGTCCGGATCGCGATAGAGCGCAAACACGAGATAGATTGGGCAACGCAGCAGTGCCGCTAGCAGGAACGGGGCTGTCGGGAAGAAGGCTGGCCCGCCCAAGAAGGAGACCTTGACCGCACGCTCGTTCAGGCCGGTACGATCGGCGGTAATAGCCACCATCTCCCCTGCCGCGATGCGCTCGCGAATGGCGAGCACCGAGTCGAGCTGTAACGGACTGAGGTGAATCACTCGTGCGGTGCTCTCGGGATCGAGCCGTTCGAGCAGTGAGTTGATCCGCCGTGCATTTTGAAAATAGCCAGCGACGTTGATCTTGTAGCGGCTGGCGCGGTTGCCGAGGCGCATCGCCGCCGAGCTGCCCAGATGCGCGCTCAGCAGAATCGCCCCCCGGCCTTCGCTCTGCAGCCGCACGAAATGTTCATGGCCGTTGTACACAGGGTGGAAGAGTGCGTCCCGGCCTTTGAGGAGGAAGAACCGGTCCAAGGTCACACGCGCGAAACAGAGCACGTGGCGATACACCATGGCCAACGACGGGGCCTCCCCGGTAATCCGGGCCAGGTACTGGCGTGAGGCCCTGCGTACACCAGCATGGAACATCACGAAATACAGCACCGGCACATGCAGCACTATCCGCGCCGCCCGCCGACCAAATAACACCGAGACGGTCGCCAGGAACTGAATTCCGAGCAGACTCCCCTTTTCACGGATCGACACCCAGGAATCCGCCGCTCGTCCCCGGCCATCAGTCGACCGAGCCAACCAGGCGCTCAGCAGCATGCCCGCACCTTGCGCCACACGGCGGTGGTTGCGAGCCGCGCATGAAGGCAGCTGATCCGGACGTTGTCTCGCACCATGCGGAAGTGCGACACGCCTCCTTGTTCGCGAGTCAGATAGCGCACGCCAACGGGGAGGTTGATCACGCGCACGCCAGCCCAGATCATACGGACGGCGACTTCGATGTCGAACTCCATTCCCGCCCCCAACGACCCGCATGCCAGGGCAGTATCGAGTGGATATACGCGAAAACCGGTCATCGGATCGACGACCACAGCACCACCGGTCTCCAGATTGACCCAGAAGCGCGCTATATGGCGGGCGGAGCGCCGCAAACTCGGCGCGCTCGCGTCAAATACCGGGTAGCCCACAACCAAGGCATCGGGGTCCGCTGCCGCTGCGGCAAGGAACTTCGGAATGCACTCGAGGTCGTGCTGTGCATCGGCATCGATCTGGAAAGCGTGCGTATAGCCAGCGGAGCGTGCAAAACTAAAACCTGCGGCCACCGCCGCACCTTTGCCGCGATTGCGCGCCAGTCGCTGAACGCGAGCCACCCCAGCGGCCTCCAATTCGTCGATCACGCCACGCGCCGGTGCTGCACTACCGTCGTCTACGATAACGACTTCGTCAAGATGACGGGCTGCGGCACGCGCGACCGGCGCAATGGTCAAAGGATTGTCAAACGTGGGAATCACGATGCAGGGGCGAAAAGGTACGCTAGTCATCGAACGGCAGCGCTCGTCCCACCGCCGAAGACCAGGATCCCGGACGCGCAACATTCTCCCGCACGGGTCATCTCGAAACGGATCACGGATGCGCTAATTTCACGTTCCATGAAGAGCTCGATTTCGTCCCCCGGCATGATCGGCCGGCGGAACTTCAACCGTCGCACGCGTCGCAAGACGCCGAGACCCGGAAAGCACGTCTCCACTCCCGGCAACACGCACTCATGGAGCGCGGCAACTCCAGGCAACAGCGGGAATCCAGGAAAGTGCCCATGAAAATAGGCGGAGTCTTTCGGAACGGTCCAGCGCAAGACAGCCGGCTGAGATAAGCAGTGCGCGGTAGTGCTCATGAGCCGGGCGGAAGCTGCCACCGCAGCGGACGCGCCTTCGGAAAGCGACAAATGCGCACGACGTATTCAACCGAGAACAGCGTAGCCATAAGCACGTAGGAAAGAATGCCGGTGTACGCCGCCCACCAGTGCAAGGGGGCAAACAGTGCCAGCAGTCCCGCCGCCACCCCGTTGGCCGCAAAGAACACGCACCAAGTGACGGTTACGCCTCGGCAGTACCGAATCTCGCGCGGATCCAGCTCACCGGAGCGAAGCCGAGCAAACCGCTCGACCAGCGGGACGCCCGTTCTGAGTGAGCCCCAAAAGGCTGCGAGCAGAACCAGGTTGATGACCACCGGAAACACCAGCACGAGCCGATGAGCATGGAGGACGAAGGCTACACCGGCAAGCAGGACCAAGGTGGCGGATAGGAACGCTGAACCGCAAACAACGTGTCTCCCTCCGCCATGCAGCGCTACCAAACCCAGAAAGAACGCGGCACACGCCAGGGCAACGAACCGCGCTGGCCAGTGCGTCAGCCCGTAGTACACCAAGAGAGGGTAGCAGACCGCCGCGCCACGCCCGAGTCGCCGAAGCCAGACGGCACCCCCGCCGTGGGAAGCGTCGGTAAGCCGAGCGGTGTACCGGGTTGGCGCCGCGCTGACCGGGCGTGGGTTGCTGTCCATCGGTCACTCCGGTGCCGGGACGTTGGCGAGGTATGCCTCCGCAAAATCCACCACGTCTCCCAACGTCCGGATTCCCCGAATGGCATCCTCCCCGATACGCTCGTGGGCGATTTCCTGAAGCCGCACCAGCATGTCGATCGCGTCAAGACTGTCCAGATCCAAGTCCTCCACCAGTCGCGCATCGAGCGAGATCCGCTCCCGCTCCACCTCGAAGTCGCGGACGAGCGTTTCAGTAAGCCAACTGACGATTTGGTCCCGCGTCACGATCTCTCACCCGGCCCCGGCGCAATTGCATACTCAGCCGTATCCATATTGCTCCCACGTAACAGCATCTCCGGGCAGTGTCCATGTTGATCGGAGCACGGTGCGGGTTGGGTACGCTGCTCCGCACAGTGCTCAGCTGTATCGAGCCCGAAGGCACGATTCTGCAGCAATCGGCCGTAGCCCGCGCGCACTGCGGCGGCCATGGCTGCAGCGTTCGGCCAGCTCTCGGGCAGAAGCGTAGGCAACTGTTGAAGGCTCAGATGGGGCACTATTCTCGGTGCTCGATACCAGGGCGCCGTCTTGCTCAACACCGGCGGATCGCAACGGAGAAACAGGGGAACAACAGGGACACCGGCCCAGGCAGCAATCTGGAAAGCCCCGCGGTGGAACCGACCTAACCCGCCTTCAGGCGATCGGGTCCCCTCCGGAAAAATCAGGACACGCAGGCCGGCCTGAAGGCGCGTCATCGCTTCCCCCACGACCGAACTCGCCGCCAGACCATCATCCCCCGAAACGTCGATATGCCAACAGTGGCGCAGTAACCGGCCGAAGGCAATGCTGTTTGACAGTTCGGGCTTGGCCACCACACACATCGGCCCACCGGCGGCGATCAATGCGGTAACATCGACGAGCGTTGGATGGTTGGCCACCACAACGCAAGCACCCTCTGGCAGCCGGAGGACATCGCGGCGCGGGTCGAAATCCAGGAGTCGGCACACGCGCATGAAGTCGTGAAACAAGATAAAGGCGCGTCGTACCAGTGCCTGTGAACAAAGCGCCCGGTGTACTAGCCGGTCCTCACCCCGCGTCAGCAGCGGAAGCAAGATCCAAGAGAGGATCGCCGCACCAGAGTAAAACGCCGCGAAAGCTCCCGCGGTGATTATCATCCGCCCTACTCGCACAACTGAACTCACGAGAGCCACCCTGCTCCAGCTCCTATCAACACCCCGATGCGATCCGCCGAGGGCTCACGCGGTCGAGATGTTGCCAGAGCGGCCCGCGGAGACCCGATCGCCGCAAGAGGCGGAACAGACGGGAATCGAAATTGATCCCCAGCGTCGGGATTACCAGCCGGAGAAACTCGCCGGCCTTCTTCACCAGCAACTCACCCATGCCTTCCCGAAAGGATGCGCGCTGACTCGTCAAGTTAGGGTCAAACACCTCACGATAATCGGACCAAACGCCGAGAATGGCCGCAAACGGATTGAGCTCAACGCAGAACTCAAGCGAGTGCCGGACATCGTCGAGCGTCTCCCCCGCGGTCCCTAGGATGAATGAATGACAGTCGGGCAGTCCAGCCCGAGACGCGTGCTCGTGCAGCGCCTGGATCTGATCCACATGAAATCCCTTCTTCAGTCGATCAAGAACCGCATCCACTCCGGAATCGGAGCCCACCTCAATGCCGGCACACCCGGCCTCGACCATCAATTCGGCCAATTCGCGATCAAATCCCAGAGGATTCGTATAGCACGTCCAAGGGAGATCGAAGCCTCGTCGTATCATCTCGCGGCAGATCGCCTTCGCATGCTGCGGCGGAAAGTTGAACACGCCATCGACGATGAAGACGTGATCCGCCTTGGGTTGCACCCGGCGCCGCTCGAAGATCTCGTCAACGAATCGAGTTGGATCACGGCGCCGAATCGAGCGCCCCTCGATCAGTGGGTAGGTACAGTAGTCGCACTGGAAATGGCAGCCGCGTTTGCTTTGTATGGAGTCGATGCCAAACTCGCGATAATACCGCGGATCCACCAGGGAGCAGTCCGGCGGCGGCAGCCGATCCAATTCGACAAAGCGCTTGCCCGCGGGAACTGAAACCAGCTCGCGGTGACGGAAATAGTGGAGATTTCCAATCGAGGAGAAGTCATGCGCGCCGGCACGCAGCGCCTTGAGCAGTTCCCCGAAGGCGTTCTCCCCTTCACCCGATATACCGAAATCCGCTCCGAGGTGGTGCATCATCTCCCGCGGCATAATGCTGAAGCCACCGCCACCAACCACGATTCGAGCCTCCGAGTGGGTTCGGACGCACCGCACCAGCGCCCGGTAGTACGACAGAGGATCTTCAAGCGGAGCGTAGTCCGCGCGCTGGAGATTGCGCAAGCTGATCGCAACGATATCCGGGCTAAACTCCTGCAACTCGCGGCTCAAACGCTCCAGCGGGTCATCGTCGAAGCAGAGGTCCCACAGACGCTGCTCGTGCTCCGCCGGCGTGCTGGCCATAACGTACAGCAAACCCAACGGGATAACGGCATCGGGCAGAGTTTCCCGATTGGCTGAAACGAACGCTATCCGCATGTCCGACTCGACGGCAGGTTCCGCATGGTACCGCTCCGCCGCCCGACGCGTTCGCCGATACACCAGAACCCTTCGATTTCAACGAGTAACGAACGACGACAGAGATCCGCACGCAAGATGATCTTCGGCACGTCCGGGCCGAGTAACCGGTCGAGATTGCTGCAAAGCCGGTCAAGATGGGCTCCGTCGCGCAGGTAGACCCGCAGGAGCGAAGGCCGCTCAAGCGACAACGCCTCGGAAGCGGTCTTTTCCGCGGCGCATCCCAGAACTGCGCCCAGGTTCCGTACCGTCTCCTCAATCTGGCTATCGAAATCCCGCGGATGCACGGTCTCGTGGCCCACGATGCTCGCCGTACCCGACACGTGCAGATACATCTGAGAGCCGACCTGGTGCAGCATCGCTCGGCAAAAAGAGGGGGGGCAAGGGCCATACACTCGCGGGTACCAGTCCGCTCTGACCTGCCGAGGATTTTCAATCGGCACGCCGGGCTGCCTGGAGGCGAGCAGATAGATTAGAACGCCCTTCCCGTCGAACCCGACACAACTGGCCGCAGGCGGCCGCGATCCCGGCGTCAGCAGCTCGTCAAAAGCCCGCGCGCGGCCAATACAGAATTGCTTGTAGCGTTCGTCATCGCCCTCGCCCTCGTTCAGGCGTGGCACGACGTTCCACATGCGCAGAACATGGCAGTAGCCCCGCGCCCTGGCAAAGGACAAAATCCGGCGACAAGCCTGCCGAATGAACTCGGCGAAATTGTCGCCGGTCGGATCACCGGCGCGCACATGCGCGAAGAGCAGGTCGCCATTCCCGGCAAAGCCTATCGATCCTTCATGCCCGGCGGACACTGGGAGCCCGCTCCGCCACACTTCGGCTGGTGCGCAGCCATCCAGTACAGGAGTCGGAACTTGCACCACCCGCGGATCGCTCACCTGCTCGTCTGAATCCTGAAAGACGACCCGTGCGAGCACCCACTGGTCGAGGCTTTCCTCACCTTCTCGCGAGCATGACAGCAACGCTTCGGTTTCCCGCCCGACGAGAGACAAAGATGAACAGCACCCGCTGGTCTCAGACCCCCATGTCTGGACCATGTTCATATGGAATCGCACCAAGTCCCCGATGACCTCGGCGAACGCGCCCATCCTGGATCTTCCGCCCGAAGACCGCCGAGGCCTCCGCTACAGCAACAACGCCAGCCAATTTACGCGCTGCCCCCTGAACTGCTGCAGTGATTAGTACACGTAGGATCGCATGTAAAGTAAATAAAGCCTCTCAGGCCGAACATTCGAGCCACGATGTCCAGATCACATGGACCTCCGTAAGATTACGGAGGCCCATGTCAATTTGAAGTCACTCACCGGTGAAGTGGATGGGTTCGTCGCCCTCTATCATCGCGGGTGTCAGCACGTAATCGCCGTTCACAGACGAGTTCCAGATGTTGTTCGAGACGTCGGTGTCGCCCAACGTGATTAGGTAAGCGGCGCCGCTCGTCGCAGCCCCGACGGTTGCCACGGCTACTTTAGCGGGCACGTACACCAGATCCGCCAGGACAGTCCCAGCGTAGGTCAAGGGCGAATAGTGTTTCTCCTGCCCCTCCTTTGCGGATACAGTGGCTCCGGCCGCACCGCCAGCCGCGGCTCCGGCGACGACCACTGGACAGCCGGTGTTGCACAAGGCCAACGTCAGCAACAACGCCACATGATGCGATCGAAATCCAAACATCAGATTGCCCCCCCCCGGCGACTTTGGACGAGTTCAGTGAGCCCCTTATCACGAGTTGTCAAACCGATCCACAACTACACCAGCAGGCCGGGTGAGTCTGGACCAGTAAAGTCGCTGCTCACGTCTCCTCCTCTAACCGCTCCGCCTGGTGCCGCGGGCCGGTGCAGACGCCGCGCTTGGAGGCTTTTATGAAGTCGACCAGGTAGCGGACGGCGGGCGGGCATGGGCCGGCTTCTACCTCGGCCAGGGCCGTCCGCAGGTTCCCGGCACGGAACAGCTGAGCGAAGGCGCTTTGCAACTCGCGGATCTGCGCCGCCGTGAACCCCGCCCGACGCAAGCCCACACGGTTTATGCCCCGAACCGTGTGGGTCCAGTCCATGATGCAGAATGGCGGCACGTCACGGCTGCTGCGGCTCAGGCCGCGCAAGATCGCCAGTCGCCCGATGCGCACGAACTGGTGCACGACGCAGTTGCCGGAAACAAAGACCTGGTCATCAACCTCCACGTACCCCCCCAGCACGGCGCCGGTGGCCATGATGACGTGGTCTCCCAGACGGCAGTTGTGGGCGATGTGGACGTTGGTCATCAGGTAGTTGTCGTTCCCAATTACCGTCGCCGTCTCCGGTTCGGTGCCGCGATGGATCTGTACCTGCTCGCGGATGACGTTGCGGTCGCCAAGGTGCAGAAACGTCTCCGATTCCTTGAATGCCATGTCCTGCGGCAGGTCGCCCAGCACCGCTCCCGAGTGGATCACATTGTCGGCGCCTATCCGGGTCCGCCCCAACAGCACAGCATGCGCCTGCACCCGCGTCCGCGGCCCTACCTGCACCGGCCCATCGATCACTACGAAGGGTCCGATCTCCGCGTGTTCATGGATCTCAGCACGCGGATCGATCACAGCTGTAGGGTGAATGCTCACTGTTCGTCCTCATGCTCGTCGTCTGCGGCCGCGGCGTCCTCCGCTGGTGGGCCGGGAACCCGATAGCGTTCCATGGCCCAGTTGCCCAGGTCCGCCAGGCGGCAGCGTTGCGAGCAGAACGGCCGGTGCGGGTTTCCCTCCCACGTGGTGGGACAACGACACAGCGGACAGCAAATCGCCTTCAAGACCACGTCAAGACGCGTTGCGGCGTTGCAGCAACTGGCGCAGCTCTTCGATTTCCTTCTGCAGCGTGCGACTGCGCCGCGACAGCATGAACACGTATGCGAATAGAAACACCCACACCGCAGTATACGCGGCAAACAAGAAATTTAGGTTGGTCACGTTCTCTCTTCCCCCGGCTCGGAATCGATTCTAACCGCTGTCTCCAGCCCACCGTTGGGGCTCAGGTGTGCAGCACCCTGTGGCGCAGATCCTCCACCTCGTCATGCAGCCGACCGCTCTCGTTGCGTACCCACAGCAGCCACAGAAACAAGAGCCCGAAAGCCAGCATACAGAGACGAAACGTCAGGCGCATGCTCGGATCGGACAGGCCGGTCCCACCCTCGCGGTTGACCAACACCGCCGGATGGATCGTCCGCCACCAGTAGACCGAACGGTTGATGATGGGAATATCGATGGCACCCACAATCCCCAAGACCGCCGCGTACCGCGCTCCCTGATCCCCGCCGGCGGACATGGTGCGCAGCATGAGATACGCCGCGTAAATGAGCCACAAGATGAGGGTCGTGGTGAGGCGCGCATCCCAGGTCCACCACGTCCCCCAGATCGGACGCGCCCAGATGGGGCCGGTCACCAGCACCAGCGTACAAAACACCATGCCGACCTCGGCAGCCGATGCCGCCAAGCGGTCCCAGAAGCGGCTGCCCTTCCAGAGAAAGAGGACACTGGCGACAGCGACCACGCCGAAGGCGCTGAAGGTCATGATCGCCAGCGGCACATGGAAATAGAAGATGCGCTGAACGATGCCCTGGGCACTGTCGGTGGGTACGTAGACGAAGACGGCGTAAATGGCGGCTGCCATCGTCAAGAAGGTCAGCCACGGCAACACCGTATCAGCCGACTTGTGCAAGATCTGATTCATTCTTCGACAGCATATTCAAAGACCAGCCAACCGACAACCAGAAAGATGAAGTCGAATCCGCCGATCAGATTGAGCCACTCCACCACCTCGCCCAGCGGCTTTCCCGCCAGCACACGGGCGGTGATTTTGACTCCGGCGATGAAAACCGGCACCACCAGCGGCAGGAGCAACAGCGGCAGCATCACCTCGCGGGCCCGGGTGCGCACCGAAATCGCCGCAAACAAAGTCCCCACCGCCGAAAACCCGAGAATGCCCAAGGCCAGCGCCAGAAACACCCCAGCCAGCGCCGGCGTAGCCGGCACATTGAAGAAGAACACGAAGATCGGAACGATAATCAGCTGTGCCGCCATCATGAAAATGAAATTCCCGGCGGTCTTCGCCAGGTACACCGTCCCGCGGTCCACCGGACACAACAGCAGGCCCTGCAGACAGTCGTTGTCGCGCTCGGCGAGGAAGGAGCGGTTCAAACCCAGCACACCGGCGAAGATGACGGCGACCCACAAGGCGCCAGGCGCCGCTTCCGCACGCAGATCGCTGGTGGGATCGAAGGCAAAGCTCAGCACCACCAGCGTCAGCAGGCCGAGCATCAGCAACGAGGCCAGGGTCTCTTTGGTGCGGAACTCGATCTGGAGGTCTTTGCGAATCAGGGCAAACATGTGGGTTCAGTGGCGCGCTTCTGCCGCCGGGGCCGGTGCTCCATGGGTAAGGGCAAAATAGGTTCGTTCGAAACTCTCGCGTTCGCGCGCGTCGATGGCGCCGGTCCATACCAGGCGTCCGCGCACCAGAACGATGGCACGCTGGCACACGTCGAAGCCCTGGGTCATGTCGTGGGTGGTCATGATCAGCGTCGTCCCGCCAGCATGTGCCTGTTTGAGGCGGTCGCGCAGCATCTTGCTGGCATCGACGTCCAGCCCGGTGAACGGTTCGTCCATCAACAGCAGGTCAGGTTGGTGCAGCAGCGCGCGCGCCAGAGCGCAGCGTTGCTCCAAGCCACGCGACAACGTGCGCACCGGCCGGTGCGCCCAGCCCACCAGGCCCACCTGGTCGAGCAACTCACGCACCCGGAGCGCAGGCGTGGAAACCCGGAACATGCGCGCGTAGAACTCGAGGTTCTCGGTCGGGGTGAGGTCGGGGTAGAGGAAACTCTGGTGCGAGAGAAAGCCAATGCGCCGGCGCGCGTACGCCCCTCCGTCACCTACCGAGCGGCCGAACAGGCGCAAGGTCCCGCGCGTGGGCCGCAAGAGCGTGGCAATCATGCGCAGCAGCGTCGTTTTGCCCGCCCCGTTCGGGCCGAACAGCGCCACGGCCTCTCCGGCACCTACGCCAAGATCGACATTGTCTACAGCGTTGATGCCGGAAAAGCGGCGTCCGACGCCCTGGGTTTCGATCACCAGCTCCGACATACCCGAGCGCCCTTAGCCGATGCATAGGCAAAAGAAAAGGCCGGGGGGGTGGTAGTGCGGCAACCTGGGTGGCACCGGGCTCCGTCCGGTGCCACCGTAGCCGTGTGCCTCGCACCGGACAGAGCCCGGTGCCACCACTTCAACGAACGAAGGCAAAGTTGCGAAACTCGTGCGCGCGTGTACTAAATGGATCGTCTGCACACGGTCTTGAAAGGGGTATCCGCATGCAAGTCGTTCCCATACCGCAACTAGCGGACAACTACGCCTACTTGATCGCCGATGATACCACCCACAAGGCCGCAGTAGTGGACTGCGCTGAAGCCGCTCCGGTGCTGCAAGCGGCGCGACAAAGAGACGTGGACCTGGTCGCCATCCTGCCGACACATCACCACTGGGATCACGTCGGCGGCCATGAAGGGCTGCTCGGCAAGCGCCCACTTACGGTATACGGCTATGCCGGCCAGGCCGAGCGCATTCCCGGCTGTACCACTGAAGTGCGCGAAGGTGACCGCATCGGCATCGGTACGCTGTGGGCGCGCGTAGTCTTCATCCCGGCTCACACCAGCGGGCATGTCGCCTACTATTTTGAACAGCAGCAGGCCGTGTTCACCGGAGACACGCTCTTCGTGGGCGGCTGCGGCCGGCTGTTCGAAGGCGACGCGGCTATGATGATGCGTTCGCTGGAGAAGCTCATGGCCTTGCCGAACGATACCCGAATCTACTGTGGCCACGAGTACACCGAGAAAAATCTACGCTTCGCGCTCACGCTCGAACCGAACAATGCGGCGCTGCGACAAAAACACGCCTGGGCGCTCGAACAAACGCGCCAGCACCTGCCTACGGTTCCATCCACTATGGCAGCGGAGAAGGCCACCAATCCCTTCCTCCGTTGGCGGAGCCCGGAGTTGCGCACGGCCGTACAGCGGCAGTTCCCCGAGTTGGGCGATGACGATGTCGCCATTTTCGCCCAGATCAGGGCCTTGAAGGACCGGTTCTAGAGAGGGCTTGGGGGCTTGGGGGCTTGGGGGCTTGGTCTTGACTCGCTTTGCTCTGCCTCTCACTTCGCGCATAATGGCGCGGCGAGGTGCACGATGACCAGGGTGCTCAGCCGGTATGACGAACTCGAAGCGGCGGTCGATCGGGTAGCCGCCAGTTACAGTGAAAACCACGAGATCGACAGTCTGCAGAGCGCCGCGCTGCCCAACCGGCGGGCTGTGATTGAAGCCCTGAATCACATCAAACCGGCTATCTTCATGGGCTTCTACGCAACCCGGCCGTTGACCCGCGGCAACTTGCGTTTCGCCATCAGCGAGCATCTTCATCCGGCCTCGGAACTGCTGGTCGAACAGATCGGGCGTGCGATCCGCTACCAACAGATGTGCGGCCGCGCCACCATCAGCCGCGAGTCCGATTGGGCCGAAGCAGTGGTCATGCGGCTGTTCGACAAGCTGCCGGCATTGCGGGCCCTACTCAACGAGGACGTTATTGCAGCATACGAGGGCGACCCGGCGGCCCAAAGCGTCGAAGAGGTGATCTTCAGTTATCCCGCCATCCAGGCCATCACCACGCACCGGATTGCGCACGAGTTCTACAAGGAAGACGTTCCGATGATCCCACGCATCCTGTCGGAGCACGCTCACGGCAAGACGGGTATCGACATTCACCCCGGCGCTCAGATCGGCCACAGTTTTTTCATCGATCACGGCACCGGCACCGTCATCGGCGAAACCTCCGTGATCGGCAACAACGTGAGATTGTATCAAGGCGTGACGCTGGGGGCCCTCAGCCCGCGCCGTACGGACGTTGAGGTGCACCGTCGCCGCAAGCGGCACCCGACCATCGGAGATGACGTCATCATCTATTCCGGCGCCACCATCCTCGGCAACACGGTGATCGGCGAAGGTTCCATCATCGGCGGCAACGTGTGGTTGGTGGAGTCGGTACCGCCACACAGCAAGGTCACCTACGAGGCGCGGATCACGCAAGAGCCCCGGGGCAAGTCTCCATAAGGCCCAGTGGAGGCAGCCCTCTGTGGCTGCCAGACGTGGCGCTCATTTGGACTTGCGGCGACGAGGACGGGGGTGGATCGGCGTCTGGCGCAATTGACTGAGGCGTCGCTCCAAGCTCTTCACACTGGCCTCGAGACGGCGCAACTCGTTCTGAATTGCCGGATGGGTCGTGAACCGCTCGACCGACGCGCGCACCTGGGCGTCGATGCGATGCTGCAGCTGCTCCAGCTGCTTTTGTGGCGCTTCGAGAATGTCATCGATCAGCCGGCGCCCAACGCCGCGCGCTTTCGCATCCACACGCGCGGTCTCAGAAGGGTGGAGCCATTGTTTCACGCCTTTTTCGGCAAGTTCCCGCACATTCTCCAGCGCCACGCGTCCGCGGTCGACACTGCTCAAGATATCCTGCACCGTGGATCCGCCCTGGCGAATGATCCACCGCAGCACCGGAAGCTCGAGCAGTCCGTTCTTGCGCTTCTCCTCCTCGAAGATGATCTGGGCGAAAATAAGGGCGGTGATGTCCTCCCGGGTGTCGTTGTCAACGATGCGCACTTCCTCGCCGGCACGCACGAGGTCGGCTACGCCGTCGAGCTTGACGTAGCGGCTGGCTCGGGTGTCGTACATCTTGCGGTTGGCGTAGCGCTTGATCAAGCGTTCCATGACCGCCTGACCATAGCGGACGCGCCGCTATTCTGGAACACCCGAGGCCCGCTCTACGGCACGTCCCCCGGCGGGGGTTTTGGCCGCCCACCGATGGACCTGGCGAAAGCCAGCAGCTCTTGCAGTGCCCTTTCCAGCAGCGAATCTTCCCCGGCCCTGCGAGGAATCACAAACCAGAGGCCGACGTACAGGAGTGGTCCAAGGAAGCGGATGAAGGTGAGCACCACGAATACAAGGCGGATCAATGCGACGGGCACAGCTAGAACATGCGCCAGCGCAGCGCACACGCCAGCCAGGCGCGCTTCGGGGTGACTGCGGTGCCAGCCGGCCGGGTCCAGGGAGGTGAGCCGGCTACGACAGTAGCGGCACAGGATCGCCTCGGCGCGTATGTCTTCTCCACAATACGGGCAAGATTTGGTCTCAGCCATAACGATGGCAGTGTCACATTCAGTCGTCCGAGATGCAACTAGATAAGTCCAACGTCCAACGTCCAACGTCCAACGTCGTCTTGTCTGTTTCGCCCGAACCTTCGACGTTGGACTTTGGACTTTGGACTTTGGACTTAGTATTAGGGCGTTATGGGAACAGTCACGAATCTCCACGCCAGCCGCCACAGACCGGCCGCTGCGAGAGCCCGCTTCGTGATTTGCGAGCACTGCGATGAGCGCCACCCCATCGTCACGCTGGCCGGTGGTGAGCAGGAGTGCGTCACCGCGTTTCTGGCTGAAGGACATTGGTTCTGTCGCAACCGCGGCTGCCTGGCGGCATGGTTGGCCAAGCAAAGCTGATGGCGTAAGGGAGGGGTTTGTAGTCGGTAGCCGGTAGTCGGTCGCCGGCTACCGACTACCGGCTACCGACTACCGACTACGGATCTTCTGCCACCGCCGAGCCTCAAGGTATTTGCCATCCGCCATTTAGCCTTGCATCCCTGGATAATCTCAGTACAAACACATCAGCATGTCTGTGCCCGTACCGGTGCCCGCAGCTAAACTGCTGCTCAATCAGGTGGAGCGTCCGGGCTCGCAGCACTACGTCATCCTGGCCCTGAGCTGGGCGGGGTGGCTGTTCGATTTCTACGACCTCGTTCTTTATTCGTTCCTGCTGGGCCCGATTGCGCATGATCTCAATTTCACTCGGACCGAGTCATCACTCGTGCTTGGAGTGTCTCTGGGTTTTACCGCCATGGGCGGGGTGGTCTTCGGTCGTCTCGCCGATCATTTCGGCAGGAAGACCGTCTTGCAGTGGACAATCCTCTGTTATTCCGCGGGAGCTTTCTTGTCCGGACTAGCCATCGATCTGCCCACGCTCGTACTCGCCCGGATCGTCACCGCCGTGGGCGTGGGTGGCGAGTGGGCGACCGGGCAAACCTTCATCAGCGAGACCTTCCCAGCCAAGCAGCGCGGCCATTACGGTGCGCTGATGCAGACCGGGGCTCCGCTCGGTGTTGGCCTCGCCGCCATCATGGGCAGTTTTTTCGCGCCGGTGTTTGGCTGGCGAGTGACCTTCATGGTTTCGGCGCTCCCGGCATTGCTGGTCACCGCAATTCGGCGCTACATGCCCGAGTCCGACATCTGGGAGGCGCAACGTGAGCGGCAGTCGGGATCCGCGGCGGCGCGGGATGCGACTGGCTTCGGTGTGCTTCTGCGACCGCCTTGGCGCCGCCTGACCAGTGTGTGCCTGCTGCTGACATCGCTGAACATGTCGGCCTACTGGTTCACCTACTCGTGGTTGCCCACCTACCTGCAGGAGCAGCGGCACCTCACCATCGCCAACTCGGGGCTCTGGATCCTCACCATCGTAGCGGGGGAATTGGTGGGCTACGGCGGCTTCGGTTGGTTGGCCGACCGCTTTGGTCGCAAACCGGTATTTTCCCTCTTCACCGTGATCATGGCAGCCGGATTATTGATGATCACGGTATTCTGGTCGGTGATCGCGGACACCCCCGGACTGATCCTGGCTTTCATGCTCCTCGTTGGTGTCGGCACAGGTTCATGGTCCAGTTTCGGGCCGCTCTTCTCTGAGCTCTTTCCCACCGCCATTCGCAATACCGCGGTGGGCACGATCTTCAACCTGGCCCGAGGCGTGCAGTTCTTCACGCCCTTGATCATCACGACAGTGGCACGCTGGGCCGATTTGTCCGCCGGTATTGCGCTCGCCGCCGCTTTCTCAGTAGGCGCCGGGATGGTGGTATGGGCTCTGCCCGAGACACGCGGCCTCGAGATCACGGAATAGAGCCGCGCTACGAGTTTCACACGGTTGCCGTTTGGTGGCAGAAGCCGCGCATTGAAACAGCGATACTTGCCGGGTAATGTAGGGTGAAGCTAAGTTTCAGAGAAAGGGACCTCCGCAGCGGAGGCAATGATGGTATGGCACAATTTGCACGGCCAGATTTCCACGTCGATGTGCTGCTGTATCCAGAAGACGGCCACTGGATCGCGCACTGCCTTCAATTTGACCTTGTCGAAGTTGCCGACACTTTCGAAGAAGCCGAGCAGCGCATAGAAGGTGTGATCCGTGCCCACATTTCGTGGGCATTGGAGCACGACAACATGGAAAACCTGTTCTCGTCGGCGCCCAAAGACGCCTGGAAGCGATTCTTCGCGTCCACGCCGCGCCAGTCGCGCCTAATTACCATCTCCGTGCCTGACGACCAGATCGCCGACTTTCCTGTTACCTTGCAGGAAGTCACGCCGCAGCACATTTCGGTGTGAAGCGGCGTGAGTTCATCGCCCGACTGAAGAAGTTCGGCGTCGCCGAGTATCCCGGCAGAGGTAAGGGTGGCGAGCGGCTTCTGATCCGCGAGATGGTCCCCGGATCGAAAAAGGGCAAGCAATATTCCTTGGGGTATCACGGGGAGAACCAAGACATGCCACGGGGTACGTACCTCGCGGTACTCCGAGTGTTGGGCATCGACCGTAAGGATTTCGAAGAATAGGTTACTTCGGTTCACGTCGTATCCCCTCTATCTTCAATGGCCGCCTCAATCTCACTTCGAGTGAACTCGGAACAGTAGTTTCTACGACCCGGGAGCTCCGATTTTCAACCTGGCTCGCGGTGTGCAGTTTTTCACTCCCTTGATCATCACGACGGTGGCACGCTGGGCCGATTTACCCGCCGGCATTGCGCTGGCCGCCGCATTCTCAGTGGGCACCGGGATGGTGCTATGGGCCCTGCCCGAGACGCGCGGCCACGAGATCACCGAATAGGCCGCGCTACAGAAGCTTCACGCGGCATCGCTTGGCTGCCGCGCGCAGCGGGCCGTCCTTGCACGCGAGCGGGAGTTTCTTTCGTAGCGCAAGCTCCAGATAGGTCGCATCATAGATGCTCAGCCCGTGCTGGGATGCAAGCGCGGACAGCGTGGTGAAGGCGAGCGAGGCCATATCGTGGTCGAGCGCAACCGAGAGCTGCGCGAGGGCCGCGACCGCCGTTCCGTGTTCGCCCTCGGTAAGCTTGCCGCGGCGTACGAGCACGAGTAGCGCGTTCGCGGTCTCCAGCGGCCACAGGGCCGGGAGCCTGGACTACCGCCCCGTCGCAGAGGGCTTGGAGGAGAGATTGCGAGCCGCTCGTGGCTTGAGCGGGATGCACCCAGGCGACGCCGATCGAGGCATCGACGATGAAATCCCTGGTCACAGCCGCCCTTCTGCGATTGCCGACCGGACCTCCTCATCGGAAAGCGAGCCCCTGCTCTTCGTGCGCGCTCGGATCCGTCCCTGCAGCTGCCTCAGTTCGGCAACGCCCTGCCGAACCGCGCTCAGCTTTCGACCTCCCTCGGGAACCATTCTCGCAACCGGCTTGTCATGGCGGGTCACAACGATCTCCTCTCCGCGCGCCACGCGGTCGAGCAGCTTGCCGAACCGATTCTTTGCCTCCAATGCCGTCACGGTGATCATACGCCAGGCTCAAAATAGCTAGTGAATGGCTATCTTGCAAACGCGGCGATCAGAAGCCGTTCGACGAAAGGCTCCCAGGGGACGTATGCACGTTGCCACCGCCCCGTCCGGGCGTATTCCACTATGCCCAAGTACAGGAAGAAGGGGCTAGAAACCTACGGACGGGCTGCGAAGAGCTTTCGCAAGCACATGGGGTGGACGGATTAACCAATGGTTGGCAAGACCTGACACAGATTGCGCCACGGGCGAAGAGGGAGCGGAAATTAAGGACGTGCGCGGCTTTCAGCTTGGACACGATCACGGCCCTTTCACATTGCGCCACCACTCCGAGGACTTGGCGCGGGGACGACGACCTTTTCCATTGACCGCACTTTGTGCTCTAACTCAGTGCCGTGATCGATCGCCGCTTATTCGTCCTCGTCGCATTTCTTGTGTTGACCGCAGCATCGCCGCGACCGGTGCGCGCCGATGCCGTCGTCGGGACGGGCACAGCGGCTAGCTGCACGGAGTCGGCGTTGGGCGCCGCACTCGTATGTGGCGCACCGAGTGGTTCGCCGCCCCTGAGCACTTGTACCGGCGGGGGCAGCGTTACGTTCAACTGCGGCGCCAGCCCGGTCACTATCACCGTCACCAGCCAGAAGAGCGTTGTGCTGAATACGAGCATCGACGGCGGGGGCCTCATTACGCTCGACGGCAATGGTACGACACCCGTCTTCACGGTGAACTCGGGGACAACCCTGGCTGCCGATGGTCATGTTCGCAAGAGGCGCCCGGCGGCTCAGTTTGCTTTTCCTGGTCCCGGCTCGTCGTACGCCCGCGCCAAAATGTCGCTCAGCACCTGTCGTTCAGCGGCTTCAGGTCGGTATCGCTGAGCCGAGAAAGATAGACCGGCAAACGCTGCTCTTTGCCCGCCACCAAAGCATACGGGACGTTCCTAGCAGGTTGCTAGAAAAGCGTCTGAGCACCCTTCGACAAGCTCAGGGTGAGCGGAAAAGTCCAATGAAATCAAGGAAGGGATCCGCTCATGCTGAGAGACCCGACCGGCGCGGATGCCGGCTTGGAGGGGCCATGAACCCTATGATTTCGTCATTCCCGCAGTCTTCAAGCGGGAATCCACCCCGCCTCCGCCTGGATGCCCGCTAACAGATTGCGGGCATGACAGATCTGTGGGAGAGAGCCGGTTCATGGGCAGAGACCCGACCGGCAAAATCGCCGGCTTGGAGAAGCCATGATCCAGCACATCTTGTCATTCCCGCAATCTTCAGGCGGGAATCCATCCCCCATGCCTTGGATGCCAAATGATTGCGGGCATGACGGATTGGAACCGCAGGTTCATGGGCAGCTTGTCGAAGCATTGGGTGAAGTTTTTCAGCAACGCGATATGCGCTGCGCCCTACCCGACTTTGAAATCCCCGCCAGGAAATGCTTAGCAGGTGCATACCGCGTTGCGGCAACCGGCAACTCCAATCCCCGAGGAGAGCGTATGGATCTGGTCCACATGTTTTTCGATTACTTCATGCACCTGGATCGGCACTTGAGTGTCGTCATCCAGACGTACGGCATGTGGACCTATCTGATCCTTTTTCTGATCATCTTCTGCGAGACCGGGCTGGTGGTCACGCCCCTGCTGCCGGGTGATTCGCTCCTGTTCGCAGCCGGCGCATTCGCGGCAGCCGGGTCGCTGCGGGCGGAAGTGCTGTTCTTTCTACTCAGTATCGCAGCCGTAGCCGGCGACACCGTGAACTACTGGATCGGCAAGATCGTGGGGCCGAAGGTCTTCCAGCAGCAGACCGTTCGGTTCATGAAGAAGGAGTATCTCGACCGCACCCATGAGTTCTACGAACGCCACGGGGGCAAGACGATCATCATCGCCCGCTTCGTCCCTATCATTCGGACCTTCGCTCCCTTTGTAGCCGGCATTGGCCGCATGACCTACGCACGTTTCATCAGCTACAACGTCCTGGGTGGCATTGCCTGGATCGCCATTTTCGTCTTTGGCGGCTACTTCTTCGGCAATATTCCGGTGGTGAAACGGAACTTCACCCTGGTAATCCTGGCAATCATCATCATCTCGGTTCTCCCCGGCGTGATCGAGTTTGTCCGCCAGCGGTACGGCGCGGCAAAGAAGAGCACTCAGCTTTCAGCTATCAGCAATCAGCCAGAGTGATGATCTGCAGATGCTGAACGCCGACCGCTGTCACTGCCCCAGGCTGTCCTCGATTCGGATAAGCACCGACTTCGCCCGTACCACGTCCAATTTGTCGATCGCCTGCAGGGCGCGGCGCAGGTCACGTTCGCGGGCCTGGTGGGTGCGGATGACGATCGGCACACTGGCGCCGTGCTCGCGTTCGCGCTGGATCACCGCCGCGATCGAAATCTGATGCCGGCCGAGGATGCCGGAGATCTTCGCCAACACGCCGGGGCGGTCGACCACCATGAAGCGGAGGTAGTACTCGCTCAGCAGGTCATCCATGGGCTTGAGCGGCACCTGGCGCTGCTCTGCGAGCGGATAACCCAACGGGGCGATGCGGCCGCGGGTGCCGGACAACAGGTTGCGCGCCACCTCGATCAGGTCGGCAACCACCGCCGTGGCCGTCGGCATCATGCCCGCCCCAAGGCCGAAATACATCGTGTTCCCCAAGGCATCGCCCTGCACGAAGATGGCGTTGTACGCTCCGCCGACGTCGGCGAGCAAATGCCGGCTCGGCACCATCGTCGGGTGGACACGGGCTTCGATCTGCTGGCCGTCGTGTTTGGCGATCGCCAGCAGCTTGATGACGTAACCGAACTCGCGCGCAAAGCCGATGTCGCGCTGGCTGACGTGACGGATACCCTCGACGGGCACCTGGTCGAACCTGGCGCTGGTGCCGAACGCTAGTTGGATGAGCAGCGTCAGCTTATGGGCCGCATCGATGCCGTCGACGTCGTACGTGGGGTCGGCCTCTGCCAGCCCCTGCTTCTGAGCCTCGGTGAGCACAGCGGAAAATTCGCCGCCCTGCTGCGTCATCGTGCTCAGGATGTAATTCGAGGTGCCGTTTACGATGCCGTAAATGGCGCGGTTGCGATCGCCGGCGAGTCCTTCCTTCAGAGTACGTATGATCGGAATGCCGCCGCCGACGCTGGCTTCGTAACCGATATCGACCCCGGCGGCTTCGACCGCTGCGAAGATCTCGGCGCCGTGGACCGCCAGTAGCGCCTTGTTGGCGGTGACTACGCTCTTGCCGTTCTTGATGGCACGCGCGACGAATCGCCGCGCCGGCTCGTAGCCGCCCATCAGCTCGATTACGATGTCTATGCTGGGGTCGTCGATCAGTTTGGTGGCGTCCGAGGTGAGCAGCTTGCGATCGAGCCGTACGCCGCGATCGCGGCGCAGGTCGATGTCCGCCACTCCCCCCAGGAGCAGGCGCGCACCCAACCGCGATTGGATCCGCGCCTGTTGGCGCTGCAGCAGCTTGATGACCCCCGTACCGACCGTACCAAAGCCGATCAATCCCACCCGGATGTCCCGCCCCACACGTCCCTCCTTCTCGCCGATCGCCGATCGCTTATTGCATATCGCTTATCGCTTATCGCTTATCGCCGGAGGCGCCCTGACGCTTATTCAGGCCGCGATTCTTTCGCCGGTTTGCGCTGGGTTCGGCGGTGGGTGGTGCCTCGCCGACGCGCTGGCGACTTGGTCGCCGCAACCTTCTTGGTACGGGCGGCGGGTTTGTCGGCTTGGACCGCTGCGGCGCCGCTCTTCTGCGCCGTCGCAGCCGGCTCAGCCTTCTTCCGCCCGCGGCTGCCCCGTCCTCCTCTCGTGCCGCGACGGCTGGTGCCGCCACGCGAACGCCGACTCGGCGGTTTGGCTGTCGTTTCCGGCGTCTCAGCTGCGGCCTGATCGAGCGAAGACAGCTCGGTCTCTGCCGGTGTTACCTCTGGTTCGGAAGCCGGCACGTCCTCCGCGGGTGATGGCGCGGAAACCTCCGGCTCTTCAACCGGCGCCGAGCCCTGTGCTCCCGAGAGCTCAGTCACCACATCTGCTGTAGCAACGGCAGCCGAGATTACGTCTTCGCGCTCCGGCTCCTCGCCGGCTTGGACCGACTCGGCGACTGAGCCCGGCGCGGTATGTTCTTGCCGGGCTTCGGCCGATTCTTCGACACCGGTTGCCGAGCTCACCGCCTCCGCCGGCTGCTCCGCCTGTAGGGCCGCTGCGGTGGTAGAATCCGCCGGTGTGGCAAGCTCGGCTGTTTCGTTGCCGGTCGTTTGCGGTTCGGGCGCGCCCGGGATTTCGCCGGGCATCGGTGCCCCCTGCCGGCCGCGCCCTCGGCGTCGGCTGCGGCGACGGCGGCGGCGTTTGCCGTGCGGCTGTGCTTCGCCTTCGCTCGGCGCTGGACCGGCGGCGGGCGGGGCTGTTGTCGCGGCTGTGGCTGTGGCGGCGGTGGCGCCGTTGCCGTCATCAGCCGCAGCCAGGACGTCCTCCTCAGCCGTTATGCCACCCACGCGTGCAGTGGTCTTTGCCACCGGCTCCTGCCGCGATCGCACCTCCATTTCGATTTGATGGGGCATGAGACCGGCGGTCAGGGCGACCTGGATGCGTGTGTCATAGCGTCGTTCCAGCTGCGCCAGATCGTCCCTCTTCTGATTCAGCAGGTAGACGGCAACATCCGGCGGCAGAGACACCCGCAGCCCGGCCACATCGCCTTGCGCCACGCGATTGTGAATCTTGCGCAAGGCGACCAGGGCGGCCGATTCGGTGGTGCGAACCAGGCCATGCCCCTCGCACATCGGGCAAGCGGTATAAGACGAAGCCGCGGCAGCGGGCCGCAGGCGTTGGCGCGAGATTTCCAACAGGCCGAAGTGGGAGATGCGCCCGCTTTCGTGACGCGCCTTATCTTCACGCATGGCCTCACAGAAAGCTTTTTCCACTTCAGCGATATGTTGCGCGTTACGCATGTCGATGAAATCGATGACGATCAATCCGCCGAGGTCGCGCAAGCGCAGCTGTCGGGCAATCTCTGTCGCGGCCTCGACATTGGTGCGAAAGGCCGTTTCCTCCTGGCTGCTGCCACGCGTCGACCGGCCGGAGTTCACATCGATGGCGGTGAGCGCCTCGGTGCCGTCTATGACGATGCTGCCGCCCGACTTGAGGGGCACGCGGCGTTTGTAGATCGACTCGATCTGCGCTTCCACGTTGAAGTGCGAGAAGATCGGCTTGTCGCCTTTGTAGAGGTGCAGCACGACCTCTTTACCGGGCATGACGTCGTGCAGAAAACTGCGCGCCCGCTGATACACCTCCTCGTTGTCGACGTAGATCTCGTCGATGTCGGGCGTGAAATAGTCGCGTATGTTGCGCAGCACGACGTCGTGCTCACGATAGACCAGAGCCGGGGCGCGCCGGGAACCTGCTGCCTGTTGAATGGTTTCCCACAGGCGTAGCAAGTAGTGCAGATCGCGCTGCAGCTCTCGCGCGCCCTGGTCGAACCCGGCGGCGGTGCGCACGATGATGCCGAAGCCTTCCGGCGGCTCCAACTTGTCGATGAGCTCGCGCAAGTGGCTGCGGTCGGGCCCCTCGATCTTGCGGGAGATCCCAGCCTCATCGGACCCGGGCAACAGCACCAGGTAGCGGCCAGGCAGCGAATAGAAAGTGCTAAGGGTCGGGGGCTTGTTGGCAAACTCCTCCTTGGCGATCTGCACCAGCACTTCCTGTCCCGGCTTCAGGACTTCACGGATGCGCAGCCGCCGGCGGCCTTCGGCCCCGTTACCGCCCTCGCGCGTCAGGCCCGGCAGATTGCGGAAGCAGATCTCGTCCAGCGGCAGGAAAGCATCCCGGTCAGCACCGATGTCCACGAAGGCAGCTTCCAGAGCAGGATGAATCCTTTGCACCACGCCCATGTAGATGTTGCCCTTCAGGTGTTCGCGGCTGGCGGACTCGATTTCGAACGATGTGAGGACTCCGTTGGTCACGATGCCGACCCGGCTCTCCTCCGCATGCGTCATATTGATGAGCATCGTTTTAGCCATGAAAACTCTTCTACTCTTCCTCGTCGCTGGATGATCGGCAGTACGATCTCGCTCCGGTGCTTTCCGACCAGGCGGTCAGCCAGCTTGAAGCGAGGCGGATTGCTGTCGCGCTCGGGGTGCCGACACGTGCAAGGCATCTGCCGCAGGCATGTGGCGCTCATTCCGAGCGTACAGGGCCGATCATCGGCTGGTACGCAGCCTTAGCTTTCTGGTTTTCCAATCACTTGCGATCTCAAGCGCGCGCCATATCAACAGCACCGCGTCGGTTTGCCGTAGCGTTCCTCCAGGCGTGCCGCGAAGAAACGACCGCGGTCCAGCGGCTGGTCGCCGTGGCGGCGGCAATGGTGCAGGTAGCGCTCGTACTCCGCAGCCCCCGTCCATTCCTCCAAAGCGTTCCGTAGCGCGCTGGCAATCTTCTCCCAGTAACGACCCATCTTCCCTCCTACCCCCTTGCCACCAGGCGTGTCAGTGCCGTACGGCCGTGGCCGGCACTCAGCACGCGAAACCACTCCCTCGCCGAATCCACTACGATCACCGCCACCAGGCCCATGAACAAGGCCGTGACAGCAGCGTCGAGCCTGTCATTGAAAATCAATGCGCGGGTTTCCGCAAGCTTGCCGGCGGCAATCTGGCCGGCAGCGATGCGGCTCTGCAAATCGGCCGCATGCGCCAGAAAGCCGATGCGCACCTCCGGACTGAAGATCTTTTCGTAGCCGGCGCTCAAGGTGATCGACAGCAGCCAGCACAGCGGTGCCACGGTGGTCCAGGCATAGCGGGCGCAGCCGGACTTTACGAGCAGCGTCGTGGCCACCGCCAGGGCGATCGCGGCCAGGAGCTGGTTTGAAATGCCGAACAGCGGCCACAGGCTGTTGATGCCACCCAACGGGTCGACGACGCCCTGGTACAGAAAATAGCCCCAGGCACCCACCATCCCCGCGCTGGTGATGAGGATGCTGGGATACCAGCTCGTGCGGCCGAGCGGTGCCCAGATGTGCCCGAGGAAATCCTGCAACATGAAGCGGCCGACGCGAGTGCCCGCGTCCATCGTGGTAAGTATGAACAAAGCTTCGAACATAATAGCGAAATGGTACCAAATCGCCATAACTGTTCTGCCGCCCAGCGTGTTGGAAAAGATGTGCGCCATGCCGACTGCGAGCGACGGCGCCCCACCGGTACGGGCAAACAAGCTCTGCTCGCCGACATCGGCGGCGAGCTTCTCCATGTCCGCGGGGGTGACCGGGAAACCCCAGTTGGAAATGGTCCGTGTAGCTTCGGCCGGGGAGGCCCCCACGATCCCCGCTGGGCTGTTCACCGCGAAATAGATGCCAGGCTGCAATACGGCGGCGGCAATCATGGCCATTACCGCCACGAAGGACTCCATCAACATGGCGCCGTAACCAATCATGCGGGCGTCGGTTTCCCGCCGCAGCAGCTTCGGCGTCGTGCCGGACGACACCAGGGCATGAAAACCAGAAATGGCACCGCAGGCGATGGTGATGAAAGCGAAGGGGAAGATCTTGCCGGCGAAAACTGGCCCTGTGCCGTCGGTAAAGCGTGTCAGTGGCGGCAACTCAACCGGCGGCAAGTACACCAGAATGCCCAGGGCCAGGGCGACGATGGTGCCGATCTTGATGAAAGCGCTGAGATAATCGCGCGGGGCCAGGAGCAGCCACACCGGCAAGATCGACGCGGCCAGGCCGTACACGATGATCATCCAGGCCAGGGTGGTCGGAGCAAAGGTGAACAGCGGAGCCAAAGTCCGGTCCTCACCCACCCAGCGCCCGGCTACCACTGCCAGCAACACCAGGCCGAGCCCCCAGACCGTAGCTTCAACAACCTTGCCCGGCCGCACGAAGCGCATGTACCAGCCCATCAACAGTGCAATCGGGATGGTGGCGCCGACGGTGAAAGTGCCCCAGGGGCTGCCCTTCAGCGCATTGACAATCACCAGACCGAGCACGGCCATGAGGATGATCATGATGAGGAGGACTCCCGCCAAAGCGGCGAATCCGCCCCACACGCCGATCTCCTCGCGCGCCATCTGGCCCAGCGATTTCCCGTCGCGCCGCAGTGAACCCGCCAGGATCATGAAATCCTGCACCGCTCCGCCCAGCACCGCGCCGATGATGATCCACAGCGTCCCCGGAAGGTACCCGAACTGGGCACACAGCGTCGGCCCGATCAATGGCCCCGGTCCGGCGATCGCAGCGAAGTGGTGCCCGAACACCACCCAGCGGTTGGTCGGCACGAAGTCACGCCCATCATTGATACGCTCGGCCGGGGTGGCCCGCAGGTCATCCAGCATCAACACGCGCGCCGCCAGGAACTTGCTGTAGAAACGGTAGGCGACCGCATAGGTGGCAACGGCCGCCACCAGGAGCCAGACGACGTTGATGGGCTCGCCGCGCACCAGAGCCACCATCCCCAACGCCGTGGCCCCGGCCAGCGCCACCAGTGCCCAAAACGTGAAGCGCAACGCCTGCATCATCATCTCTGCCGCGAATATGCGCAGAGCAGTTCGCTCGAAGCAAGCCCAGAGGACAGACAACAGAGGACAGACAACGGAGGACAGAGGTCAGAGAGCCCCTTAGACGGCTGTAGTCTGTCCTCGGTAGTCGGTGGTCTGTGGTCTGTCCTTCCATTGCCCCCCCGCCCCGATTTCCTGTACGTTACCCGGCAATGCGTATCGCCAACCTGATCCGCGCCAACGGTCCAGTTTTCTCCTTCGAGTTTTTTCCGCCCAAGAGCGAGCAGGGAGAGTTGAACCTTTATCGCACCATCGAGCGCCTGCGCGCGTTGCACCCGAGCTTCGTTTCGGTCACGTATGGAGCCGGCGGCAGCACCCGCGAAAAAACCGTCGAGCTGGTGCGGCGGATCAAGTACGATCTCGGAATCGAGGCCATGGCGCATCTGACGTGCGTCGGCGCCAGCCGGCAGGAGATCGAGTCCGTGCTGCAGCAACTCAAAGCCGGCGGCATCGAAAACGTCCTGGCGTTGCGGGGCGACCCGCCGCTCGACCAGCCGCACTTCGTACCGCATGCGAACGGTTTCCGCTTTGCCTCGGAGTTGGTGCGTTTCATCCACGATCGCGGCTTTTCGTTCTCGCTAGGCGGCGCCGGCTATCCGGAGGGTCACATCGAGTGCCGCGATCTGGCGCTGGATCTGGAGCACCTCAAAATCAAAATCGATGCCGGCCTGGATTTTGTGATCACCCAGCTCTTCTTCGATAACAACGACTACTTCGCTTTTGTCGATCGCGCCCGTGGCCGTGACATCCACGTTCCGATCATTCCGGGGATCATGCCGATCACCAATGTGGCGCAAATCGAACGCTTCACCCGGATGTGCGGGGCAAAGATTCCGGATCGCCTCCGGGCTCGCCTGGAGCAGGTGCGTGAGGACGAGGAGGCGGTACGCGCCGTCGGCATCGAACACGCCACCATTCAGTGCCGGGAGTTGCTCGATCGGGGCGCGCCGGGTATTCATTTCTACACCTTGAACCAGTCACCGGCGACGCGTGCGATCTTTGAACACTTGAAAGGTTGAACCCGTGCCCGTTCTCGTTACCTTCACCCCGCTGCAACCACCGACGCGCACCGTCATCAACGGTCGTGGGCGGCTGCTCACGCACCAATGCGAAGACGTGCAGGGCCAGCGTCACCAGCAGCGCCTGCCGGTGGGAAGCGTGCGCGGCATTCTCCATCTGGACGCCCTGTGCCTGCACTGCGGGGCGCATTTCGTGTGGGTGGAAGAAGACTCGCCCGGAACGGCGGAACCCGCCAACCAATAGTAACGGCACCGGCGGTGGGCGACAGAGCTCCTCTTCGCGGCGGTCCGGCGGGTCGTCAGGATTCGGCGGCAGTACGGGAGGAGCCTCATAGACGCTCGATCTCTGGCAACGCGAATAGCGATCTCGCCACGACTGGCGATGAGTACGCGCTTGAACATTATAATCGTCTGTTGCACGGCTGTTCTTTTCGCACAAGAGTTCTGCGGCCAAGAAGGTCCGCGTTCTTCCCTGGTTACGGGCAACCGATTCCACTCTTGGCGAGATGGTCGACTATGGCGGCGTCTGCGCGGACTGGCATCCGTGAGGAGTTGCCACAAAGAACCCGAACTTCGCAAGCATCCCCGCAGTGTCCTAGGTTCCGGCCCCGAGTGTCCTAATTCGGACAGTACCGGTAGGCGCGTCGGCCTTGACATGTCTGCTCGGCTGCGTCACAGCACCTAGAACACCGATTGGGTCGCGGCTCGGCGCGCGCCCGATTCAGGTCCAGGAGTCAGTCATGAGTGAGTACAGCGCGTGGTTTGAATGCATCAACGGGTGCCCGACCCATTTCGGCTTGTTCGAGGTGATCTATCGTTGCCCGACCTGTGGCGATCTGCTGGACGTGGCCCACGACATCTTCGCCTTGAAACGGCGCTCACCGGCCGCCTGGATGCAGCTGTTCGACGACCGCTACCGCCGCAATACCTTCCCCTACGGCTCCGGCGTGTGGGGTAAGAAGGAATGGGTCGTGCCCTTCCTCGACAACGAGAATGTCGTATCGACCTACGAAGGCGGCACCAACCTGTTGTGGGCTGAGCGCTACGGCAAGATGCTGGGCGTGGAGGACCTCTGGGTAAAGCAGTGCGGCAACTCCCACACCGGCTCTTTCAAGGACCTCGGCATGACTGTCCTGGTGTCGGTGGTCAAGCAGATGATCGCCGAAGGTCAGACCATCACCGCCATCGCTTGCGCCTCGACCGGCGACACCTCGGCCGCCCTGGCGAACTACTGCGCCGCCGCAGGCATTCCGGCGGTGGTCCTCCTGCCGCGAAACAAGGTCTCCCCGGCACAACTGGTCCAACCGCTGGCCAACGGCGCCCTGGTGTTGAGCCTGGATACGGACTTCGACGGCTGCATGGCGCTGGTCCAGGAAATCACCAAGCAGCGCACGGTCTACCTCGCCAACTCGATGAACAGTCTGCGCATCGAGGGCCAGAAGACGGTGGCAATAGAGATGGTGCAACAGTTCGACTGGGAAGTGCCGGACTGGGTGGTTATTCCGGGTGGCAACCTGGGCAACGTGAGCGCCCTGGGCAAAGGCTTCCTGATGATGAAGGAGTTGGGGCTGATCCAAAAGCTGCCTCGTATCGCGGTGGCCCAGGCCGAGCACGCCAACCCGCTGTATCTGTCGTATTTGACGAACTTTCAGTCCTTCGCGCCGGTGACCGCCAAGAAGACCCTCGCCAGCGCCATCCAGATCGGCAACCCCGTCAGTTACAAGCGCGCCGTCCGCGTGCTGCAGCAGTTCGAGGGTGTGGTCGATCAGGCCAGCGAAACCGAGTTGGCCGACGAAGCCGCACGCGCCGACCGCACCGGCATGTTCAACTGTCCGCACACGGGAGTCGCCCTGGCGGTGCTGCGCAAGCTCGTGGAGCGCAAGGTGATCCACTCCAACCAGCGCGTGGTCGTGGTGTCGACAGCCCACGGGTTGAAGTTCGCCGACCAGAAAACGGCTTATCACCTCGGCCAGATAGAAGGCGTGCACTCCACCTACGCCAACCGGCCGGTGGAAATCCCAGCCGACTTGCGCCTTGTCAACGATACCATCAAACGCTACGCCGAGAAGATCAAAATCCTGGAGACGTAAACGTGTCCGTCGAAAAACCCCGGACCGGGGAGTTCGGGCCGAGCACCCGAGCCGTACAAGCTGGCGAGCCGCGCACCAAGGTCACCAGCGCCATCGCCACGCCGATCATTCAGAGCGCCACCTTCACCTTCGCCAACACGCAAGAGCTGTCGGACTATTTCGAGGGCCGCATCGAACGCGACGAGTACGGGCGCTACGGCAACCCCACCCAGCGTGTAGCCGAGTCCAAGCTGGCAGCACTCGAAGGCACCGATGACGGGCTGCTGTTCTCCAGCGGCATGGCAGCCATCACGACGACGCTGTTCGCCATGCTGAGCCGGGGGGCGCACGTGGTGGTCACCGACGACGCCTACCGGCGCACGCGCCAGTTCCTGCACCAGGTACTGCGCCGTTACGGCGTGGAAGTCTCGACCGTACCCGCAGGCGATTACGAGCGTCTGGAAGAAGCCATCCGTCAGACAACGCGCATCATCTTCAGCGAGTCACCTACCAACCCGTACAACCGCATTTTCGATCTCCAGCGGGTAGCCGAGATCGGGAAGCGGCACAGAGTCAAGACGATCATCGACTCCACCTTTGCGACTCCCATCAATCAGCGCCCAGCCGATTTCGGCATCGATCTGGTCATCCACTCGGCCACCAAGTACCTCGGCGGCCACAACGACTTTCTTGCCGGGGTGGTTTTGGGCAGCAAGGAGCTTGTCGGCGCCGTCCGGGAGTTTCAGGGCGTGACCGGTGCCATTGCCGACCCATTCGCTGCCTACCTGCTGATCCGCGGCATCAAGACGCTGGGCCTGCGCGTCGCGCGCCAGAATGAGAACGCGCAGCGCATGGCCGAGTTTCTGGAACAGCATCCGAAGATCGAGCGGGTGCACTACCCCGGGCTGCCTAGCCATCCGGAACACGTTCTGGCCGTGCGTCAAATGCGGGGGTTCGGCGGTGTGGTGTCCTTCGAGGTGCACGGCGATCTCTCGACCGCTTCGCGCCTGGTGGACGCGTGCAAGATTCCCCGCATCGCCCCGTCGCTGGGCGGGGTCGAGAGTTTGATCGAGCAGCCGGCGCTGATGAGTTTCTACGAGCTCACGACCGAAGAGCGGCTGCAGGTCGGCATCAAAGATACACTGGTGCGCTACGCCGTGGGCGTCGAGGACAGCGACGACCTGATCGCGGACCTGGAGCAGGCGCTGGAGCAGATTTGATGGGCGCGGCTCGCTGACGCCCATCGCCTCCGACACCGCCCCTCCGGCCGAGTAGCACACCAGCCGCCGCTCCCCATCTACCCTACCCTTGATCCGGGTCGCATGGAGGCTCAGTCAAGTTGGAGAACCAACGAGGAGTCAGTGTCACGCTGAGCCTCCCGCTCCTGGAAGAGGAACGCAACATGCTCGAAGCTCCCCCTGCCCGCCGAACGATGCTACAAGCAGGGCATGTCGTCCCTGCTCGACCTTGACCGTATCCGGGCGGCGCGGCAGCGCGCCGGAGATATCGTCAAACCCACACCTCTCGACTTCAGCACAACCTTCAGCGCCCTCTGCGGCAAACGCATCTATCTGAAGCTCGAGAATCTGCAGAAGACCGGCTCGTTCAAAGTACGCGGCGCGCTCAACAAGATCCTAGGGCTTGACGCAGCTGCCCGTGCACGCGGCGTCATCACCGCCTCCGCCGGCAACCACGCCCAGGGAGTCGCCTATGCGGCACGCACGGCCGGGGTCACCGCCACCGTGGTGATGCCGGAGACGGCTGCCTTTAGCAAGGTCGAGGCCACGTCAGCTTACGGAGCCAATGTCGTGCTTGCCGGCCGCGATTATGCGGAAGCTTGCGAGCATGCCCTGGCGGTTGCGGCGGAGCAAGGTTCGACTTTCGTGAACGCCTTCGACGATGCCGACGTCATCGCAGGCCAGGGGACGCTCGGGCTCGATCTCATAGAACAGCTGCCGGATGTCGATACGGTAGTGGTGCCTGTAGGTGGCGGAGGGTTGTTGGCCGGTCTGATTTGCGCCTTGCGCGGTGCCGGCAGCCGGGCTCGCTTTGTCGCAGTTCAGGCCGCCGGGGCGTCGGCTTTGAAGTCAAGTCTGGAGAGCGGAGCACCGGTCCACCTGGCGCGCGTCGAGACCATTGCCGACGGCCTGGCGACCCGCACCATCGGCGAGCAGCCGTTCGCCATCATCCGGAACGAGATCGATAGTTCGGTGGAAGTTTCCGACGCCGAAATCGCGGCCGCGGTCCTGTTGTTGCTCGAACGCGCCAAGACCGTGGTGGAAGGCGCGGGCGCAGTGGGCGTCGCGGCGTGTCTTGCCGGACGTCTTCCGAGCTCGGCATCCAAAGTCGCGGTCATCGTCTCCGGCGGCAACATCGACATGAACCTGCTCGACCGCATCATCAATCGCGGCCTCATCCAGGAGGGCAGGCTGTTCCGCTTCAGCACCCGGCTGCGCGATCGCCCGGGCGAGTTGCAGCGGCTCGTCACCTGCGTAGCCGCATGCCGGGCAAACATTCACCAGATCCGTCACGAGCGCGCTCATCCGGCCCTCCCGCTGACACAGGCAAGAGTCATCCTGGAGGTGGAAGCGCGCGGCCGGGACCACATCACAGAGATCCAACAGGCACTGGCCACAGGCGGGTTTGTCCTGGAGCCGGACGAAGTATACCGCTGAGCCGAACCGCGGGCACGCCACCGCGGCTAATCACCTATGACTTGCTGCTGTCGACGTCCTGCAGTTTGACCAACTCGCAGGTCACCGCGCCGATGAACACCTCGCTGCGTATGCGCAGCAGGATGTGGGCCGGATCCTTGGACACCCACATGGTTGCGCGGCGCAGCCGCTCGTCGACGCCCTTGCCTATTTTCCACAAGCGCGGATCTACCCTCCAGGCTTGATAGGTTCCACCCGCTACGCGCACCTTCTCCTCCCCGGTAATCGCCAGCTCCACCCGGTAGCGCGCCTCGCCGGTAAACACCTCATAATGCAGCAGGTCACCGACTTTGATGGGCTGCACCATGGCTCGAAAGATCGCGGTGATGGGATCAAGGATTCCTGGCGCACGCACCTCCAGCACCTTGGTATCGTTGCCGCGCCGGTGAATGCCGGTCGCCTCCTGTGCGGAGCGGCTGAACGAAACGTCGGTAATGCTGTGCTTGCTGTTCTCCTTGCGGTCCCAGCGGAAACCGAGCGGCACCATGTCCGCCGAAGTGAAGCTCGAGTCGGCGCGCGCTCGCAGCCGAAAGAACAGGTCAACAAACTTGTTGGTCCGCATCGCCGCCTCGACGCGATAGACCGGTTCACCCGCCTGCACGCTGCGTCTTACTTCGACGGTAGCGGCAGCGGCAGGGATACCGTTCCATGACACGGCGTATTCTGCCCGCCCGACGGCGATCGGTTTTGCCGTCGTGGCGTCCGGCACCGGCACGGCAGCGCCCAAAGGGAGACTCGCAATCAGGCAAGCGCACAATACGGAGCGGCGCACCGCCGGCACCCAAGCGTGCGCCATGCGATCACCCGCGCGCATGTGTTCGTTCCACCCGACAGGGAAGGCAGAGCAGGCTTGCGGCCATACTGATTTTCCTAGCAGGACCGCATGCTCGACAACAGATCACCAAGTCGCACCGTGCTGGCGCAATGCGTAGTCGGTACTCGGTAGCCGGTAGTCGGTATCTGCGGTTGTTGGGGCTACAGGCAACCGACGACCGACTACCGGCTACCGCCTACCGGCTACGCAACGTGACCCCGCGCTGGCGGACGCGTATGATGCGATGTAAAGGAGTAAGTATGCCGGGCGACCGACCGATCCGATCCGTCAATCCCGCCACCGAAGAAGTCCTGGCGGAGTTTACCGCGAGATCTCCAGAGGACGTAGACCGAATCTTGGAGCAGGGCCGCCGGGCGTTTCGCGCCTGGCGCAACGTCTCCTTCGCGGAACGCTCGCTGGCACTGCACCAGGCGGCCCTCCACTTGCGGCAGCACCGCTCCCGCCTGGCCGGCATGATGACCGCCGAGATGGGTAAACCGATTGTCGAGGCCGAAGCGGAGATCGATAAGTGCGCCTGGACTTGTGAATTTTACGCTGAAAACGGTCCACGATTTCTGGCCAACGAGCCGCACGCTTCCAGCGCCACGGAAAGCTACGTCGCATTCACACCGCTGGGCACGGTGCTGGCAATCATGCCGTGGAATTTCCCCTTCTGGCAGCTGTTTCGTTTCGCGGCCCCGGCACTGATGGCCGGCAATACGGCGATTTTGAAGCACGCCCCCAACGTGCCGCAGTGCGCGCTGGCAGCCGAGGAAGTATTTCGGGCCAGTGGCTTTCCAGCGGGCGTGTTTCAAACCGTCCTGATTGGCGAATCCGCCGTGGCTCCACTGATCGCCGACGAGCGCGTCGTGGCGGTAACCCTCACCGGCAGTGACGCTGCCGGACGCGCGGTGGCAGAGGCCAGCGGCAGGCATCTCAAGAAGACCGTGCTGGAGCTTGGCGGCTCGGACCCCTTCATCGTGCTGGACGATGCCGACGTGGATGGTGCCGTGCAAGCGGGCGTGCGTTCGCGTTTCCAAAACAGCGGCCAGAGCTGCATCGCGGCCAAACGCTTCATTGTCGTCGATGCCGTGTTCGATGACTTCCAGCAACGCTTCGTGGACACCGTCAAGGCACTGCAGGTAGGCAATCCCAGCGACCGCTCCGTGCGCATCGGCCCCTTGGCCCGCGCCGACCTGCGAGATCGCCTGGAGCAACAAGTGCGGCGCTCCGTTGCCCAGGGCGCCACCTTGCTGGTCGGCGGCACCCGGCCGACCGGACGCGGCTATTTCTTCGCGCCAACGGTGCTGTTCGACACCAGTTCGGATCCGCCCGCGGAGGACGAGGAGGTTTTCGGCCCGGTGGCAACGCTGTTTCGCGTACGCGACACGGCGGCGGCAATTGCGCTTGCAAACCGCACGCGCTTCGGACTGGGTGCCAGTCTCTGGACAGCTGACAGCGGTCTGGCACGCCAACTCGCGCGTGAAATCGAGGCGGGACAGGTGTTCATCAACGGCATGGTCATCTCGGATCCGCGTCTGCCTTTCGGCGGCGTCAAACAATCGGGCTATGGGCGTGAGCTCTCGGAGCACGGCATGCGCGAATTCGTGAACATACAGAGCATTTGGATCGGTCCGGACAAGGCGTGATTGATGCTTCGCTCGGGCCGATCGCCCGGCGGATTCTTCCGTATCTGTACACAAAGAGTGCTGCTCGCCGGAATCGCGGCCGACAGCCGATGACCGACTTGCGTCCCGGTGTCCGCGGGCGTAAGAACCAGGTATGTTCATGGACAAGCCCCGCGGGGAACGGCCATGCGTATTCTGGTGGTAGAAGACGATGAGGACGTCGCCAGCAGTCTCGCCATGTTGCTTGACCTCTGGGGCCACAATGCCAAGGTGGTGCGGGAAGCCGCTGCGGTAATCAACGCGGTGCAATCTTATCGTCCGCAGGTTGTGCTGATGGATATCGGCTTGCCGCGCATCAGTGGCTACGAGCTCGCCGAGCAAATGCGGGAGCAATACGGTGTGCGTGATCCGGTCCTGGTGGCAATGACCGGGTACGGTGACGACGAGCACCGCCGCCAGTCAGAAGCATCGGGCTTCCAGCACCATCTAGTCAAACCCGTCGACCCGGATGTGCTGCAGGCGCTGCTGCTGAGGCTGAAAGCGGAAATCGAGAGGCAACGATGAGCGCTCACTCTTCCCTGTCTCCGACGTTGCTGCTGGCCATGCCGCAGATGCAGGACCCGAACTTCGCGCGTTCGGTGGTAGTTCTGTGCCGGCACGAATCGGACGGCGCTATGGGGTTGGTGGTAAATCGCAAGACCGACACGCGGGTCAGCTCGGTCGCCGTGCTCGACCCGCCGGTCACACGCGACAACGGGTTGGAAGTCTGGATCGGCGGGCCCGTCGAACCGCAGCGCGGCTGGCTGCTACTGGGCCACGACCCCGGTACACCCGGCACGCAGGAGATCGGAGCGGGACTCTACCTGTCGGCTTCCGTCGACACCTTGCGGCAGATCATCGAGTCGGAGGCCGGACCCGAGGCTGAGCACCGCTTTCTGCTGGGCTATGCCGGCTGGGCCGGAGGTCAGCTGGAGTCGGAGTTGGCGGCCTCGGCGTGGCTGACGGTGGACGTGTCAACGTCATTGATCTTTGCAACGCCGGCTGAAGTCATGTGGGAGAGTGCCATCCGCAGCCTCGGGGTGGACCCCTATTCTCTCCAGATGGGCAGCGGAGTGCATTGACCCGGCCGGTCGTTGATCGTGCCCGAGAGTGAACCGGGCCAGCAGGTTCCAGCGTACGCCTTGACCTCCCACCTTTCCGCACGTCGCCCCGTTTCGTCGCCGAAGGTTTACGCCAACCTGGCCGGCGTCGAGGTGGGCGACGGTTTTCCGGTGCGTCTGGTGGGCGTTCTCAACGTGAGCCCGGAATCGTTCTACCACAGCTCGGTTGCGCGCGGCCGGCGGGCGCTGCAGAAGCTCGCCCAGCGCATGGTGCAGGAAGGGGCCGACATACTGGACATCGGAGCCAGGTCCACCGCACCCTATCTCGATGGCGCCATCAGCGAAGCGGAGGAAACGGAGCGCATGGTTGCAGCCGTGCACGCGGTACGGGAAGTCGCCGCCGTCCCGCTGTCGGCCGACACGCAGCGTAGCTCCGTGGCGGCCGCCGCTCTGGCAGCGGGAGCCGCCATCATCAACGACGTCAGCGGCCTGACGCATGATCCCGCCATGGCGGTGGTGGCAGGCGAGGCCAAAGGGATGATTTTGATGGCCTCGGAACGGGGGCCCAGCACAACCGAGCCGCTGGCAGGCGTGGCCTTCCTGTTGCGACAGAGTTTGCGCCGAGCGCGCCAGGCGAGCATCCCATCCGAGCGCATCGTACTCGACCCGGGCATCGGCTTCTTTCGGCAAACGGCATTGCCGTGGTACGAGTTCGATTGCCTGGTGCTGGCGCGACTGTCACGCCTGCTGAGGCTCGGGCGCCCGCTCCTGGTTGGCATCTCGCGCAAATCATTCACCGGCAGGTTGACCGGCCGGCAGCATCCCGCAGAGCGCCTCTACGGCTCCCTGGGGGCTACTGCGGTAGCCGTGTACAACGGCGCCAGCATGGTGCGAACACATGACGTCGCGCCCACACTGGACGCGGTGCGCATGGTGGAAGCGATTAGGGAAACAGAGGTCAGATGAGGGGTTTCTGGTTTCGGGGTCCATGCGTTGACATCGCGGAGCTTATGAGTCTATATTTGCAGGGACATGCCTTTGCAGCCGCAACGCGCGAGCGTGCCGCGCAGCTCGATCATGAACGTCGGGCGTCGCGTCGATTATGCCATCCGTGCGCTTTGCTATCTGGCGGCACAAGCGCCGCAGCGGATTGTGCGCCGCGCCGAGATTCAGGAGCGGCAGAACATCCCGCCACATTTTCTTTCCAAGATTTTGCGGTCCCTGGTCGGCGCAGGTTTTCTGGCATCCGTTCCGGGTGCCCATGGCGGATTTCGGCTGGGACAGCCGGCGCACCAGATCTCCGTGCGCGCCGTGTACGAAAGTATCGAAGGCCAGCTGTCATTGGTTGAATGTGTCGACCATCGCGAGGCCTTCTGCTGCTTCGCCCCTGTTTGTACGCAAATTGAGATCTGGAGCGGCGCGCAGAGGGTCCTGGCGGATTACCTGGACCATATCACCATCCGCGATATCGCGGACCGTCACGGGCTGGTGCTGCGTCTTCGCCACATGCCGGAACCGCCCACCATCAAAAGCGCGTCCAAAGCGATCTGAAGGAGAAGTCAATGGCGTACATCATCACCCGGTTATGCAGAGACTGCGTCGACACGGCGTGCGTGTCCGTCTGTCCGGTGGATTGCATCTACCGCTACAAGGGAACGGACAGCGAAACCTTCCCTAACCAACTCTACATTCATCCCGACGAATGTATCGACTGCGGCGCCTGCGAGCCCGAGTGTCCGTGGCAGGCCATTTTCGAAGAGGCGGCGGTGCCGGAGGTGTTCGCGACGGACACGCCGCTCAATTACAAGATGGTGGAAAATAGCGGCGACTTCGAGGTGGCCAAGAACGAACCCAAGCCGAAGCCGAGCACCGAGGAAATCGAGGCCAACAAGCAGAAGTGGGGTTGGGCATAATCGGCGGCGGAAGAAGGGTTGGAGCACCCGCAGGCCAGCTCACTCGCCAATGATCTTGATCAGCACCCGCTTGGTGCGGTTGCCGTCGAATTCACCGTAGAAGATCTGCTCCCAGGGTCCGAAATCGAGCCCCGCCTCGGTGACAGCTACCACCACTTCGCGCCCCATCACCTGACGCTTGTGGTGGGCGTCGCCGTTGTCCTCACCGGTACGGTTGTGGTGATAGCGCTTGGGGCTGGCGTCGTATGGCGCCAGCTGTTCCAGCCAGCGCGCGAAGTCTTCGTGCAAACCGCGTTCATCGTCATTGATGAAGACACTTGAAGTGATGTGCATGGAATTGACCAGACACAAACCTTCTCGGATACCGCTCTCCTTCACGGCTTCCTGCACCTGCGGGGTGATGTTCACGAAAGCCATTCGCGCTTTGACGTGCAGCGGCAGGACCTTGCGGAAGCTACGCATGATAGCGATAGTGACGAGCAACCGGACAAGATGCAACCGCCACGGGGTGCGGAGGTCTACATCATGAACAGCGACGGCAGCAATCAACGCCCCGTGACCCACCTGGGCGCGGTCTCGTGGGCCCCATATTTTCATCCGTCCGGGGAATACCTCATCTTCGCCACCAACTTGCACGGGCACGGCAATTTCGAGCTTTATCTTTCGAGCTTTATCTGGTGGACGTGATGGGACGAAGCTCCCTGGTGCGAGTTACCTACACCGAAGGCTTCGATGGCCTGCCGGTCTTCTCTCCAGACGGCAAATCGCTGGCGTGGTCGACCAGTCGAACCGCCACGGGGCAAGCGCAGATTTTCATAGCCGACTGGAACCATGCCGAAGCGCGGCGTGCGCTCGCATCCGACCGAGGTCCTAGTCCCGACTAGCGCGCATGCGGCGGTAGTATCCAATCAATGCATTGGTCGAGCTGTCGTGCCGGAGCTCCGGTTCAGCCGCGCTCCGCAGTTCCGGGATGATGCGGTGCGCTAGAAGTTTTCCGAGCTCCACCCCCCATTGATCGAATGAATCGATGTCCCACAGCACCCCCTGCACGAAGACACTGTGCTCGTATAAAGCCACCAGCTTGCCGATGACTTCGGGCGTGAGCCGCTCCGCAAGAATGGTGCTGCTCGGGCGGTTGCCAGCGCATACACGGTGGGGCACGAGCCATTCGGGCGTACCCTCCGCTCTGAGCTCGTCAGCCGTTTTGCCGAACGCCAATGCCTCGGCCTGCGCCAACAGATTTCCCGTCAACAGCTCATGATGCGCCGGGGAATGTAACGGCTGGCAGAATCCGATGAAGTCGCACGGAACGAGTTTGGTTCCCTGGTGGAGGAGCTGATAGAAAGAGTGTTGCCCGTTGGTCCCTGGCTCGCCCCAGAAGATTGGGCTGGTCTGGTAATCCACCGCCTTGCCCCTCAGCGTCACGCTCTTGCCGTTGCTCTCCATGGTGAGTTGCTGCAGGTAGGCAGGGAAGCGCCGCAGGTACTCCGAGTAGGGCAGAACGGCGATTGTCTGGGCATCGAAAAAATTGTTGTACCAGACGGCGAGCAAAGCCATCAGAACCGGAATGTTGTGCTCGAACGGAGCGCAGCGAAGGTGTTCATCAATGGCGCGGAAACCGCTGAGCATGCTGCGAAAGTGTTGCGGCCCTACGGCTATCATGGTGGAGAGGCCGATCGCAGAGTCCATTGAATAACGGCCGCCAACCCAGTCCCAGAAACCGAACATGTTGCTCGGATCGATGCCGAACTTCGCCACCTCCGCAGCATTGGTGGAGACCGCAACAAAATGTCGCGCCACTGCTGCTTCATCCTTCAATGCCGCAAGCGTCCAGTCACGCGCGCTGCGAGCGTTCGTCATCGTCTCCAAAGTGGTGAATGTCTTGGAAGAAACGATGAACAGCGTCTCCGCCGGGTCGCAGCCGATCACGGCTTCCGCAAAGGCGGTACCATCGACGTTGGAGACAAAGTTAAAGGTCAGCCCGCGCCGGCTGTAGTACTTGAGCGCCTCGTTGGCCATGGCCGGACCCAGGTCGGAGCCGCCGATGCCGATATTTATGACGTGACGGACCGGCTTGCCGGTAAATCCCTTCCATTCCCCGCAGCGGACCCGCTCGGCAAAATCGGCCATGCGTTCGAGCACGGTGTGCACCTCGGGCACGACATCCTTGCCGTCGAGCACAATCGTGTCCTCTCGCGGGGCCCGCAGCGCCACATGGAGAGCCGCACGACCTTCCGTGGTGTTGATCTTCTCGCCACCAAAGAGCGCCTCGAGGCGCGCACTCAAGCCACGCTCGCGGGCGAGCTGCAGCAATAGGCGTAGGGTCTCGTCAGTAATGCGGTGTTTCGAATAATCGAAGTAGATACCGGCGGCCGAGACGGTTAATCGCGTTCCCCGCTGGGCATCCTCGGCGAACAAGGTCCGTAAATGCATGCGCCGTATCTCTTTGTGATGCGCCCGCAGCGCCTTCCAAGCAGGCAAGTGCGTAAGCCGCACCACCTTCGGCGCCGTACCCCTGTGCCGCGCAACAGCGGGAGCGCTCATATCTGCTCTGGTTTCGTTCATTCGGATCTCCAGGTCATTCAAGGCTGTGCCGGGGACGGAGCAGCAGCGCCTCACAAGTGCAGCTGCGTAAGCTACTGATATCCGTACACAGTGACATCCCGTACCGCGTCGTCAAGGCTACGGGATCATTGGCATAATGTCCCTGCCGCGGGAAGACGGGGGTGACCGGACAATCGGGATTACATGCCAGTCCGGTGGTTTGTCATTGCCGCTCGGCAGCCGCAGCCGGGTTGTGCCATCCACCCAGCTCCGCGGTTATGCGCTCAGCCTCGGGCGGGCCCCAGGTACCGGGCTCGTATTCGCGCACGGGCGTAACGTTCCCCACTACCGGGTCGACCACGCGCCAGGCTTCCTCGACCGCATCCTGGCGCGCGAACAGGGTGGCATCGCCTCGCAGGGCGTCGCTCAGGAGCCTTTCGTACGGCGCCATCTGCTCTCCCGGGTCATAGCAGGCGACCAGATCCACCGGCTTGCCGAGCATCTTCTCTCCGGACACTTTGGCGCGGGCTCGAAGCGCGATCATCACCTGCGGTCCGAGCCGAAAGCGGACATAGTTTGGCTCGTCGGACCGGCCTTCACCGAAGACGTCCTGAGGCGGAGGCTTGAGGGTAACCACGACCTCGCTGGCGGTGACCGGCAAGCACTTCCCGGCCCGCATGTAAAAAGGCACTCCACTCCAGCGCCAGTTGTCGATGTGCAGCCGCACCGCCGCAAAGGTCTCGACCCGCGAATCAGGCGCTACACCTTCTTCTTGGCGATAGCCGCGAAATTGACCGCGCACGACGTCCGCGGGTTGCAGCGGCCGCATGGCACGAAAGACGCCGATCTTGGCATCGCGCAGAGCTTCAGCATCGTTATCTGCCGGCACCTCCATGGCCAGTAGCGTGATCACCTGGAGCAGGTGGTTTTGCATGACGTCGCGGATCGCACCGACTTCCTCATAAAAGCGGCCACGTCCTTGCACGCCGAAACTCTCCGCCATCGTGATTTGCACGTTGGCGACGTAATTGCGGTTCCAGAACGGCTCGAGGAACGCGTTGGCAAAGCGAAAGTAGAGGATGTTCCGCACCGGTTCCTTGCCGAGATAATGGTCGATACGAAAGATGTTGGTTTCCGCGAAGCAGTGGTGCAGGGTCCGATTGAGCTCGCGCGCCGAGGTTAGATCGCGGCCGAAGGGCTTTTCGAGTATGACGCGGGCCCCCTGCGTACATCCGGTTCCGGCCAGGCCGTCGACGACGCTGCCGAACACGCTCGGAGGGATGGCGAGGTAGTGCACCGGTCTGCTGGCGCCATTCAAGGCCTGGCGCAAGCGCACGTAGGTGTCCTTTTGCTGATAATCGCCGTCGACGTAACGCAGCTGGGCGCAGAGTTTTCTGAACGCTTCGGCGTCGAAAGTGCCATAGCGCTCGATGCTGTCGCGGGCGCGGGCACAGAGGCGCTCGAGGCTCCAGCCCGGCCGGGCCAGGCCGATGATCGGGATATCCAGATGTCCGCGCCGGATCATCGCCAGCAGGGCCGGGAAGATCTGCTTGTACGCCAGGTCCCCCGTCGCACCGAAGAACACCAACGCGTCCGCGCGCGCCGGCAGTACTGGTTCACCAACCGTGCTCATGGCTTCATTCTACACACCAGCGCAATAAAAGGCTCGCATCGGACACAAGCCGTCCAGGCCGCAAGTCTTCGGCTCCGTCGCGCGACAAAAGAAGTGGAATGCTGCTGCAGCGGTTTGAAGTGGCAAGAAGACTCCCAGTTAGGGAAACACCTAGCTTGCACCATTTGCCCCTACGTTTAAAGGTGAATTTCCACGCAGTACCTCTTTCAAGCGGTTTCGTTGAAGCCGGTTTCTGTGGGTGAAGTGTGTGCAGTCTGGCGGCATCGGCTTCGGAGTAGCGGGCCATGACGTCCCTGCTGGCGAAAACTTGGGTGCGGGAGTGAGCTCTTATGCGCAAGACAAACTGGCGCGCTTCGTGGGCATTGGTACTGGCCGGTGGTGATGGCATTCGGTTGCAGCCGCTGACGCGGGAGATCACCGGCACGCCCATCCCGAAGCAATACTGCCCCATCGTCGGGAACCGCTCGCTGCTCGAGGCGACACTCGACCGGGCAGAGCTCTTTGCCCCACCTGAACGAACCTTGGTTGTCATCAACCGGGATCACATAGAGATTGCGCTGGGCCAGCTTTCGCGTGTACCGGCGGGCAACATCCTGGTTCAGCCTTGCAACCGAGATACCGGGCCGGGGATCCTATTTGCCCTCCAACACCTGCGCCGGCGTGATCCGGACGCAACACTGGCGGTATTTCCCAGCGATCATTACATCGGCAACAATGAGGCCTTTGTCGCGCATGTCGCCCGCGCCCGCGAGCTGGTCGATCAGTGGCCGGACAAGAGCGTACTGCTAGGTATTCGTCCGGACCGCCCGGAGACGGGTTTGGGTTATATCGCGCCGGCACAGCCGCTGCACGCGCAGGGCGATCTTGCAGCTTTTCACGTCAAGGCATTTCACGAGAAGCCGACGCCAGAGGTGGCCGCAGGGCTGCTGTCGCAAGGAGGGTTGTGGAATTCTTTTGTGATGGTGTTCCACAGTGCACGCTTGCGCAGGGTCGTGCGCGAGTTGCTGCCCGTGCAGCTCAGCGAGATGGAGCGAGTCACGGGAGCGCGCACCTTCGAGGCAATGGTCAAGGACTACCCGAAGCTTGCTTCCTGGAATTTCTCCCGCGATCTTCTGGCCCGCATTCCCCAGCACCTGATCGTGCTTTGCGTTGACGGCGTGTACTGGAGCGACTGGGGCACACCGGAATCGGTGTTACGCACCCTGACGCAGCTCAAGCGCCCTACCCCGTGGTGGGCGCGGGAACGAGCCTTGGCCGTCGCGTAACCTGTCGGCGCGACGCCCTGATTCAGGCGGAATAGCGGCTTTACCCAGCGACACTTTCTCGCCCGGGGGGTCTTTCGCTTGCGTTGGATCCGTGCCAGCCTAGGACCTGCGGTCGGCGTAGGTTCGGCGGGACCGCTCCCCGTTGGGTCGCTACGAGGTACGAATTCCGGCAGGCTGCTGGGTGTTGAATAGACTCACGACAAGATATTATTATGGCGTACGAAGTGACCACCGCAATCTCAAGTTGAGTCGGGGGAAGAGAGGAGTCTAGGAAAATGGGCTTTCTGAACCAGGTCTTGAGATGGGCACACATCCTGGCCGGCATCGTCTGGATCGGACACCTGTACTTCTTCAATTTCGTCAATGGCCCATTTCAGGGCACCATGGACGGAGAGACGAAGAAGAAGGTGAACCCCGAGCTGATGCCGCGCGCGCTATTCTGGTTTCGCTGGGGCGCCGCGTGGACCTGGGCTACGGGCGCGCTGTTGCTGGCTATCGTCTTCTGGCACGGCGGTGCACTGTTCGACGCAGATCAGAGCTGGTACGCGTCGCGCATCGTTATGGTACTGTCCGTATTTGTGGCGCCCTTCGTGTACGATGCGGTCGCCAAGACGGATTTCGCCAAGAGCAACCAGACGATGGCCGGCGTGGGGTTCGTCCTCACTGCGCTCGTGATCCTGCTCATGGTATACTGGGCACACTTCAGCTACCGCGGCTTCAACATCCATGTCGGTGCGATGTTCGGCACTATCATGGCCTACAATGTATGGTTTCGGATCTGGCCGGCGCAGCAGAAGATCATCGCTGCCACCAAGCATGGCACGCCCGCCGACCAGGCGCTGGTGGCCCAGGCCGGCGCGCGCTCCCGTCACAACACCTACATGTCGGTGCCGCTCCTCTGGACGATGATCGACCAGCACACCGCCGAGGCAGGCTTTGCCAGCTACGTTGAGTGGATCCCGCTCCTTGTGGCGATCGGCATCGGCTGGTGGATTGTCGCGATGTTCTACCGGCAAGCTACAAAGGTGAAGGGCTTTTAGGCCGTCCTGCCGCCGCCTACAGTAACAAGTGTAACGAACGCGGGTGGGCGCAGGCGCAGGCCTGAACCGCCTGGACAACTAAGGCGCCGACAGCGTGCGCCGATTAGGGGGGTTGTTATGGTTTATGAAGTAAAGACCGGGCTGAAACCGACCGGACTGGCAGGGATTTCCGAGGAGCAGATCGCCCAGCACTGGCGCCTCTACGAGGGCTATGTCACGCAGGTCAACAATCTGCGCCAAGAGCTCGAGACGCTCGCCAAGGAAGGCAAAGGCGCAAGCCCGCTTTACGCCGATCGCCGCCGGCGGTTGGGTTTCGAGTACAATGGTATGGTCTTGCACGAGTATTACTTCGGCAATCTCAAGGCTAATCCGGGTGAGCTCCAAGACGGCGCGTTGAAGAAGGCGATCGCCTCTCAATTCGGCACCTTCGACGCGTTCAAGGACGATTTCGCCAACACGGGGGCGAGCCGCTCCATCGGCTGGGCCATCCTGTATCTCGATCCCGCCACCGGCACCCTCAACAACCATTTCGTTCAGCTGCACGAGGACGGGAATGTGGCCGGTTTTGTTCCGGTTCTGGTCATGGACGTCTGGGAGCACGCCTACATGGTCGATTACGGCGCCGGCGGCCGCGGCCAGTACATCAAAGCGTTCTTCGGCAACGTGAATTGGCCGGTGGCGGAAAAGCGGTTCACGGAAGCCACGTCTGGGAAGATCCCGGCCAGATTCTAGTCAGCAGCGTGGGTGCACACGCAGTAGAAGCGCCCGATCCGCGAGATTCGTAGGGTACGGCACACTGGGTGTTGGCCCGGGGCTCAAGTTAGACATCAGAAAGTCTGCCCACTTTGAAAAAGGGGGCAGGACGCGTAGCGTCCGGGGGATTTGCTCATTCCGGCCGCGCAGCTGGCGCGAGCTGCTTCAGTTTGCGGTCTTGAGGCAGCACCGGGCAGCAGAGGTGTGGCAGCCGTAGCAGGTTCTGCTCAAATCCCCCGCTCGCTTCGCTCGCCGCCCCCTTTTTCAAAGTGGGCCGCAAAACCCTCACGCCCTCCCGCCGGCTGTTCTGATTCCGTCCGATATGCGATATGCGATCAGCGATATGCAAGCACCATGGCGCTGATCGAGATTGACTCCGTTTCCAAGCGCTTCGGTCGCCGACTGGCGGTCGATAACGTGAGCTTTCAGGTTGAGCCCGGCATCTGCTTTGGTCTGCTGGGTCCAAACGGGGCCGGCAAGACCACCACCCTGCGGATGCTCTACGGCGTCACGCGTCCGAGCAGCGGCAGCATTCGGATCTTCGGCATCGACGTTGGCCGTAATCTACGCCGCGTGCGGGCACGACTCGGGGTCACCTTGCAGCAGAACGTGCTCATTGAAGCGCTCTCACCAGAGGAGAACCTGCGCGTTTTCGGACGTTACCATCTCCTGCGCGAACCCGAGCTGTCGCGGCGCGCCAATGAGCTCATCGATTTCCTCGAACTGCGCTCCCACGCCGAGGTGCCGGTGCGGCTGTTGTCCGGCGGCTTTCAGCGCCGGCTGGCGATCGCCCTATCGCTGATGAACCGGCCCGAGTTGCTCATTCTCGACGAGCCCACCACGGGCCTCGATCCGGCCGTGCGGGTGACGCTCTGGTCGCGCGTGCGGGAGCTACAGGCGCAGGGAACCACCATCCTGGTCACCACGCACTACATGGACGAAGCCCAGCGCCTTTGCGATCGCGTGGCGATCATGGCGTCCGGAAGAATCATCGATGAAGGGGCACCGGCGGCGCTGATTGCGGCCCGTCTTGCACGAGAGACGGTCGAGTTCGATTGCACCGCGGCAGAGGAGCCGTTGTTTCTCGACGGCGACGGGGCCGGCGCCCCCCGCCTGCGCGTCGGCCGGCGTCTCATGGTATATCTGCGTGACGCCACCGCCCTCGCCGCTAACGTCCGCCACCGTGACCCCCAGGACGCACGCTCACTGGTAGTGCGTCCCACCAACCTCGAAGACGTCTTCCTCTCCCTCACCGGCACCAAACTGGAAGCCACAGAATGAACAAGTGGTTTAGACGATATGCGATATACGATATGCGATATGCCATTTCCGTGTGGCAGCGCAACGCTGCCATGTACCGGCGCACCTGGTGGCTCAACATCCTGCCTAGTTTTTTCGAGCCGGTGCTCTACCTGGCCTCGATCGGCATCGGCGTGGGCGGCTACATCAGCGAGATAGGCGGGACTTCGTACCTGCATTTTCTCGCCCCCGGCCTGCTCTGTGTCGCGGCGATGAACGGCGCCAGCTTCGAGACGACCTACAACATCTTCGTGCGGCTGAATTTCGAGAAGACCTACGACGCCATGCTCACTACCCCGGTTGAACCGGACGATGTGCTGGTCGGCGAAGTGCTCTGGGCGATCACGCGATCCTGCATCTACGGCGGTTGCTTCTTCGTGGTTATCGCGCTCTTCGGTCTGGTGCCGAGTCCTGCAGGGCTGCTGGTGCTGCCGATTGTCCCGCTCACCGGACTGCTTTTTGCCGCCATGGGCTTGGCTTTCACTCTGCGCATCCCCAACATTGACCTGTTCAGCTTCTACTTCACCCTGTTTCTCACGCCGCTCTTTCTTTTTTCCGACATCTTCTTTCCGCTCGAGGATCGTCTTTCCGGCGCCTGGCTGTGGGGCGCCGAGGTGCTGCCGCTCCTGCATCCGGTACGCATGGCGCGCGCGGCATTTCGCGGCCAGGCGGCGGCGGTCCTGTTATGGGACTTGGGGTACATGCTGGTGATTTCGGCACTACTTCTCGCCTGGGCCCGCCGGGGCGTGCGGCAGCGGCTCACCAGTTGAGTACCGCAGCCGCACACCAGAGGCTTGCAGATATGATGACAGAATGCCATACAGGGTGTATGACGAAGACGATCTCTGTTCGCCTCGATGATGGTTTGGTTCGCGCCATGGACGATGTTGCACGGGCTGAAAGACTGGGACGCTCGGAGGCTGTGCGTGAGGCGGTCGAACTGTGGCTGACGCAGCGCCGTCTGGCTGAAAAGATTCGTCGCCACCAGGAAGGCTACCGGCGTCGTCCTGTCAAGCCGGAAGAGTTCAGTCTCGTCCTCGGATCTCAGCAGTGGCCCAAGTAAGCCGTGGCGAGATCTGGCTGTTCGGCTTTCCCAAGCCGGACCGGCGGCGGCCAGTATTGGTCTTGACCCGGCAGCAACTCATTCACCATCTGCACACGGTCACAGTTGCGCCAATCACGAGCACCATTCGCGGCATCCCTTCAGAGGTCGTCATCGGTACCGAATGCGGCTTGAAAGCTCAGTCTGCGATCAATCTCGATCATGTGGCCACCGTTCCGGTTGCCGGGCTGCGAGGCTTTGTCGGCACCGTCTCACCTGCGGTACTGGAAGCCGTTCATTCGGCGCTCCTTTTCGCGCTCGGATTTGACGAGGGCGAGCGTTGAGGCCGTGTCCTTCTCTGCCCCGGTTTGACCTCGGTCACAGCCCTCGCTAGCCTCGGTCTAGTCGCCATGGTAACGCGCCGTTATCTCGCTGCTGCGGTCCAACTTTGTACCGGATCCGACAAGGCCGAGAATCTCGACAAGGCGGAATCATTCGTCGCTGAAGCCGCACGGATCGGTGCTCGCCTCGTCGTCTTACCTGAAGTTTTTTTGTGGCGGGGACCGCGCGGGGAGGAGTGCGCCCAGGCCGAGCCCATCCCCGGTCCGGCAACGGAGCGCCTGGCGCACTGGGCGCGCCGGCTCAACCTGTACCTGCTGGCGGGGTCGGTGCTGGAACAGACCGCCGGCGGCACCGCCGGCGGCAAGGTTTTCAACACCAGCCTCTTATTCGATCCGCACGGCGCTATCATCGGACGCTACCGTAAGGCCCATCTCTTTGACGTCGACATCCCGGGACACGTGACCATCCGCGAGTCGGACACGCGCGCGCCTGGCGACGCGGCGGTCACCGTCGCGACGGAACTGGGCACGATCGGCATGACGGTATGCTACGACTTGCGCTTTCCGGAACTATACCGCCGCCTCACCATGGCGGGAGCGCAGATCGTGACCATACCTTCGGCTTTCACCTTCGCCACCGGCGCCGCACACTGGGAAATTCTGGTGCGGGCACGGGCGATCGAAAACCAGGTCTACGTTATCGCCCCGGATCAGGTAGGTCCCAGTCCCAGCGGCCACATAGATTTCGGCAACTCACTGCTCGTCGATCCATGGGGCAAGCCGCTGGCGCACGCTGCCGATCGGGAGATGGTGATCTTTGCCGAAATCGATCTCGACTATCAGCAGAAGGTCCGGCGCGAACTGCCATGCCTCGATCACGTCAAGTTCGGGTAGGAGCGCCGCGGCGCGGCAGGCACCTCTCCCCGACCCTCTCCGACGGGGAGAGAGAGAAGAAGGACAGCGCCACTGCAATTAAGGCGTTCTTCCGTGTTGTCACCACCGACGAGGCGCGGGGTCAGATCGCTGCGCTGGCGCCGGTTGGGACGGAAGTGGTTCGCGTGGCGCAGGCCTGCGGGCGCGTTCTGGCCCGGGACCTGAGCGCGCCCGCAGACCTGCCGCACTTCCACCGCGCCAATATGGATGGCTACGCAGTGCGTGCCCAGGACACGTTCGGTGCTTCCGCCAGTATACCGGCGTATCTTAAAATGGTCGGCTCTGTGGATATGGGCAAGGCGCCGGCGCGCAGGGTGCGCAAGGGAGAGGCCATGCGCATTGCCACCGGCGGCATGATGCCGGCGGGCGCCGATGCGGTGGTGATGATCGAGTACACGGACGAACCGGGAGACGGCACGGTTGAGGTGCATCGAGGCGCGGCGCCATGGGAGCACGTTCTGCGAGTGGGCGAGGACATCGTCAAAGGTGAGCCTGTGTTTACACGCGGGCGCCGATTGCGGGCACGTGATCTCGGCGCACTGACCGGCCTGGGCATCATGCGCATACCGGTGTTCCGCAAACCACGGGCGGCGCTGCTCTCGACCGGCGACGAGATCGTTCCGCCCGACACCAAGCCGCGTCCCGGCCAGGTCCGCAACATCAACAGCTACGCCTTGGTCGCTATGGCGTCAGAAGCCGGGGCCATGGTCACCGACCTCGGCGTGATCCCCGACCGTGCCGACGCCCTGCGCCGCGCGCTGGCCAAGGCGCTTGCTCGGCACGATGTCGTGTTCATCTCGGGCGGGAGCTCGGTAGGAGCGAAAGACATGACCCTGGAGGTCATCGCATCCTTTCCCCAGTCCGAAGTCATTTTCCACGGCATCTCGGTGGCGCCGGGAAAGCCGACCATTCTGGCACGGGCGCTGAACAAGCCGGTCGTCGGCCTCCCTGGGCACCCGGTTTCCGCTCTGGTGATTTTTGAGATCTTCGGCGCTCCGTTGCTCCGCGTGCTCGGCGGCGAAGATCCCTCTCAGGTCTTCACGCCGCAGCGCACGGTTCGCGCACGCCTGGACCAGAACATCGCTTCGCAACCCGGACGCGAAGACTATGTGCGGGTAACGCTTGCCACGCATGATGGCGGCTGGAGCGCAACGCCCATGGCAGGCAAATCGGGGGCGATCTTCAACTTGGTCAAGGCGGACGGCCTCGTGCGTGTTCCCGCCAGCGCCGAAGGCCTGGAAGCAGGAACAGAAGTCGAGGTCGTATTGCTGTGAATCATCTCCCGCGGCCCGGCTCCCCGACTTCTGCACGCAACCGCCGTAGCAGATCCGCATCGACCTTCTGCCTGACAGTACGGCGGTCCAACCCGAGCCGCCGGGCAGTCTCCTGGTAGCTGGTGGTCTGGGCATAGACGAGGGTGCAGTAGCTGCGCAGGACGGCGTCGGCGCTCATGGACCCCGACAGCACGCCCTGAATGAGGCTGTCGCCGGGGGTCGCGGACGCGTGCCCTGCCGGCCGGTACTCTCCGCGGATCATGATATTGCGCACGCACTGCTCCAGTTCCCGTACGTTTCCCGGCCAGCGGTAGTCTTGCCCCAGATGCCTGACGATCCACCGACCGGCTTGATCAGAAAGCGCCTGCGCTTCCTCCTCTCCGGCAATCCGGCTCGCCAGGAAGAGCAGGAGATGGCTGAGCTCGTCTGGCGAGTCGCGCAGTTGCCGCTCGAGAGCGGGTGTCTCGATCACGTCCGAGCAGAGGCGATAGTAGAGGTCCTCGCGGAAACGGCCGGCGCCCATTTCGCTGCCAAGATCGCGATTGGTAGCGGCGATGATTTTCCCTGTAAATCGCCGTTCTTCGGCATCGCCGAGCCGCTGAAAGGTGCGGGCCTGGAGAACCCGCAGCAGCTTGACCTGAATGGCGGCGTCGACCTCGGCGATTTCATCGAGGAAGACAGTTCCGGCTGCCGGGCAGAGATCGAGCCGGCCCTGGCGGTCCTGCACTGCGCCGGTGAAGGCACCCCGCTTGTGCCCGAAGAGCTCCGATTCGATGAGGGTGGTGGGTAGCGCCGACAGATTCAGTGGGAAAAAAGACTTGGAGAAATCCCGAACAAACGCCTGCTTGCCCGGATCAAAGGGAATGTAGCGCGCCAGACCTATAGCCTGCGCCACCAGCTCTTTGCCGGTCCCGGACGGCCCCACGATCAGTGTGGCGACGTCACCCATGCAGCGGTACAGTGAGCGGCGATAGCGGTGGATGTCATGCGTGAAGATCGACTGCCAGACCGCCGCCCGCAGGCGGGCCGCCGGCAGGGATGCGCCGAGGATGTTGCGGAAGGTGAAATGAAAGGCGCGCCGGATCTGGAAGCCGAGCGCAAACAAGTGGGCCGGGTCATGGACGGCGAGATCCTTGGCCCCCGGAACATCAAGGTAAAACCGCACGTCCCGTAGAAACCGCGAGGAGAAACTGATGCGGGCGGTAGCGCCGGTTCTATCCTCAATGACTTGATGAAAGTCGTCGTCGTACTCGGTGTACAGTAAGTAGAGGACAAGATCCTCATAGAGCCGCAGCTCGTCGGGTCCGGCGCCGGTGCCGCTCACGAGCCGGCCGCGGAGCGTCTGCGCCAGAGTCTTTGCCCTTTCGTTGATCGCGCCCAGGTTCGGACTCTCGGGCCTCTCGTCCGCCCGCGCATGCCAAACGTTGCCGGCCGAGACGAAGTCCGGACCAAGGGCGTCCCGCTCAGCGTCGACCCGTTCGGGCAGAAACGGGTTGCACAGAGCCAACCGCGCCACGGCCTCGACGAAAGGCCGCTCGCTATCGCTCATCAAGGCCATGCCGTCCTCCTCCCAATGCTCTTTGTCAGTTCGCCGGCGGCAGAGAACGTACACCCGCCGGTCAGTGAATGTCCATGGGCAACACAGCCTAGGAGGCAAACTGAATCTGGAAACGCTCTTTTTTGAGTGACCAAGCAGCGTGGCTTTGTCTTTGCGTATGCCCGACTGCGAGATCGATAGACGGAGATCCCCGATGGAATCCAGAATGCCTTTCAGCGCGGCGCGGCAAGCCGTCCAACGCCAAGGGGGTGTTGGTGCGCCTCAACTGGCTCACCCGCCTGCACCGAGGGGGCGATATGCGAAATCGGAGATACCGGGGCGAAGCCGGACTTATTTTGTACATTGACACTTCCTATGTGTGTGAGACTATCGTTCATGTAAAACATGCTTGTTGCCGTGGCTGGGAGGTTGGCTGTGGGCAGGGCACCGCTTCGGAAGGGAGGTGATGTCTATGGGTAGCAAGTCTTGAAGCTGACTTGGAAGAGGCGGGACATCGAACGGAAGTTCACTCCTATATGTAACAGGTGCGCCCAGAGCGCAGAGGGATCCAGTTGCGGAGACGAAACCGGGCAACACGGCCGTCGCAACAGGGTCCCCATCGACCCTGGGTTCGACCCCCGCAGGATCGAACTAGCGGGACAGCAATTACCACCAAGAAGGAGCATGCATATGACAACGAAGAAATCACATCTTTGGCAGCTGATCGCCTGTACGACAGCGCTCTTGGTCGTGGCGGCGCTGGCGCCGGCATGGGCAGACAACGGGAAGCGCGAGGACGGCGCTGGCAAGTACGCCAATCTCACAGCCCTCTGGTGGCAATGGGTCTTTGCCCAACCGGCCATGGATGTCGACAGCACCAACACCAACCCCGTGCTGGACAGCACCGGGGATTACGCCGACGTCGGGCAGGAGTACGGGATCGGCCCAGCCAACAAGTTCTTCTTTCTGGCCGGCACGTTCGGGGGCGACGTAGTGCGCACCGTCACTGTGCCCCATAGGAAGGCCCTGTTCTTCCCGGTGTTCAACATAGACGTCGACAACGCCGTGGACCCGCCGACCGACAACACGGTCCCTGAGCTGCGGGCGCTAGCCGCGGGGTTCATTGACGCTCTCACTACCATGTACACCACGCTCGACAGCGTCCCGGTGGACCTATGGCGGGTCAAGTCCCCCGTCTTCGATTACACGGTGCCGGATGAAGACAGCATCTATGACTACTTCGGCCTGGTCGGGCCGCAGTTCGACGGAAGAATCAATCCGGCCGTCTCCGACGGCTACTGGGGATACATCCCTCCCCTGCCGCCCGGTGAGTACATCCTTCAATTCGGATCCACCGCCGCCGATCTCGGCTTCAGCTTGAATGTCACCTACTACTTGACGGTCGAATAGAGCCGATGGGTCGGATGGTAGGCGCGACGATGGTGCTAATGGTAGACTTCTTGCCGATTGGCCGTGCATTTGCGTGGCTGGCGCTGCCGCTCAAGGTTGGCATCGCTTTCGTTCCCGATGAGCTGGCAGGAAACCAAGACCTCACCGAACGGGATAAGATGGAATTGATGAAGGATGTGGCCCGGCACTTCCAGAAATACGAGTTCGTCAAGTCTCTCGAACTGATCCCTTCCGCCTACTTGAGAGCGCGCGGCGGCTTTACCAACAGTTCAAAAGGTTTCAAAGAGGCGAGCCAGGATCTCGTTGCCAACCTCGATAGCCACCTGGGCTCGTTGAGGGAACTAATCAAGACATCGCCAGCACAATATCAAATCGTTTACCAACCCGGATATACAGGCGGCGGCAGTCTGGACGGTTTCGACATTATTCTCTGCGGCATCTTGGGCGCCATGCGGCTGTGGCGGAATAGCAGCCGAACAGGGACCCATAGGGGGGATGGCATGAATCGAATTGGTACCGCGTTGTTGCTTTGGCAGAAGAGTCTGGTGCTGGTAGTGCTCTTGCTTGCGATGGGCGGATGTGGCGGTGACAGCTACGGTGACAGCTGTGCCATCGCCACGTCGGCTCTCCCTGATGGGAGCGTCGGCGTGCCTTACAGGGCAGCGCTGACTTCCGACTGTGGCCACGGCTTGTGGAGCGCCGACCCGAGTAAACTCCCACCAGGCATCCACTTGTCAGAAGATGGGGTTCTCTCCGGAGTGCCGACCCTTCCTGGTGTGTACCAGTTCACGGTCGGTGATATCGAGTTGGACTACGGCATCCCGGATTTGAGGTCGGACACGAGAGATTTCACGATCACCATTCACGACGCTTCATGAACCGTATTGGAGGCATCCAACGTCATCACCTCGGATGGCGCCTCCAGCCTTCAACCCTGCAGAGCGATGACGACATCCCGAGCCCCGGCGTGAAGAGGGGCAGACGGTCCTCATTCGTCCTCGACACAGTACGCGTGCCCGAGAGCATAAGCGGATGAAATCGACCTTACCGTTCAAATACAAGATGGCCACGGAGGCTTGGGAGTTCGAGCTGATCCATCGGCTCAATCACCAGACGTTCGTCGAAGAGATCCCGCAGCACGCCGCTCACCCCGACGGGCGTCTGGTGGACAAGTTCCACTCGGAGAACGCGTATCTGATCTGCCTCGAGGGCCGCGTGCTCGCTGGCATGATGGCCTTTCGCGGGCGCCGTCCGTTCTCGCTCGCTGTCTTTCGGCCGTAAAGGCATCGTCCCGCGTGGCGAAGCTCTCGCAGTATACCAGCCGCACCGGCCGGCGGCTCTTCGTATTGCCGCCAAACTCCCCCGACCGATGCTGCGCCATTCGCACGTCGAGAAGAGGGACGATGGTACTGATGGTACGTTTCTCTAACAGCGGGCTTCGGTTCGTACCAAAAGTACCATCGTCCCCCAAACGTCCCCCAGATTCTTTGTCCTGTCGTTGATCGCCGTCAGGTTGGGGCTCTTGGGCTGCGCTTCAGCGCGTCCGCCCGCGCGTGCCACACGTTGCCGGCCGACAATCCACTGTCGCTCATCAAGGCCATGGTGTTCCTCCTCCCGCTGCTCTGCCTCAGTTCCTTGCTCGGCAGAGAACGCACACCCGCTGGACGATGAATGCCCATGGGCAACTTGGCGTGAGAGTCGGCCGGACGGTGGACCGCCATCTTCTCGGTGGTAAGCCGTCTTGGCCTTGCCCTTGCGTATGCCCGACGACAAACGGAGACCGGAGACACCTGGATGGAACTGGGAAACCCGTGCAATCGCTCCGGACGGCTTTACGACGGCGGTCGGGGGCCGCCGGACAAGGCTGCGAAGGAGGCAAGTGTTCCGTTTGCACCGCAAGCAACGGAGTCAAGGACGAAGAACCAATACGACCGGAAGATTTTGAGCCGGCTCGTCAATTACAAGGAGTAAACACAATGTACTGGATTATGAAAGAAGTGGGACGGCATGCATCATTGGTGCTATTCGCCACCGTGGCGGTGACCGTCGCAATGGCAACCGACACTTGGGTTTCCAGCGCCAACGCCCAGCCGCAGGACACTTTCCTGTGGATCACGAGCGAACCCGGGGACTACATCGGCGGAGGCCAGTCGCTCATCTTCACGCCGAACGACTCCCAGTTCAGCTCAATGGTAAGTCAGGATGAGAGGGAAATTGGTGTCTCTGTATTCCTCCCGGGGAGCTTCTGGTTCCTGCACCTGGCCGCGCCGGCTGGCCAACAGTTGTCGCCCGGCACTTATGACGGCGCGACCCGCTGGCCATTTCAGGAGCCCTCTACCCCAGGGCTGGACTTCTCCGGCGACGGTCGCGGTTGCAACACACTAACCGGCAGGTTTGAGGTTCTGGAGGCAGTCTACGCGGCCTTTGGATACGTCGAGCGCTTTCACGCAACCTTTGAGGCTTCGGCGGCACTGCGAGGGAGCGGAGCCTGCGTTGTTCGGGGAGATATGGATTGTCAATCCGCCACCCCCGCTGCCCCTCAGTCTTGAATTGACTTTGGATGGAAAGGGAGAGGTGCAGCGGATCAGGGGGAGCGCCACAGTAGGAGGCGCGATACGGTGCTCGCAGCCGACAACCGTTACCCTCTCAGGCACTGTTACTCAGCGAGCCTCCAGGTTCGACCTGGCCAGCGGCTTTTTCTGGATGTCGGTCGAGTGCTCAACTACCCCGACGCCATGGTCGGCCCGAGTGTCCAGCAGTAGCATCCCATTTAATGCGGGCCCGGCGCAAGTCGAGGCAACTGCGACTGCCTTCGACCCGAACTTCGGCCTACCGGTAACGGCACAGAGCAGCGCCCTTGTGCATCTCACGGGATCGCGCCGTTGATACGCGGTCTTTGCGCCAAGCCAGTGTTCGGCATGGGATCTTCCAGCCAGTGTGAAATGCGAGATGCTTTGATGGCCTTGATTTGTATATTGACGACTGCTGCATACGCGACTATTGTCAGCCCACACAACCTACGTGGCGGTGGCGGTGCGGTGGGGGAAGTAAACAGCCGCTGGAAGTAAGAGGGAAGTCTACTTCCATCTCAACGGGTGCACCTACAGCACAGAGAGGAGGGGGTCATGTAACAGATCCAGTCGCGGAGACGAAACCGGCCAACTCGGCCGTGGCGACAGCTTGGTTGGATCCTACGTAACGGGGTGCACCCGGAGCATAGAGAGGAGAGGGATCATGGAAAGGAACCAGAGGTCCTCGCGAAGGGCCGCAATGGTCACAGGGGTTGTAGCAGTAGCCGTAGTGTTGGCAATGATGCCGGCGGTCCCGGCGCAGGGGCAGGACTCGGGGAGCGGTCAGAGGAAACCGAGAGTCCTTCCTCACATCTCCAACGTTTACGGAAACACCTATGGTGAGTGGAGTGCGCGGTGGTGGCAATGGCTTATGTCCATTCCAGAGGCAACGAACCCAAATCTCGACACCACCGGTGCCAACTGCGCTGAGGGTCAGGCGGGACCGGTGTGGTTCTTGGCCGGAACGTTCGGCGGCCCGGTCACCCGGAGCTGTACGGTGCCAGCCGGAAAAGCGTTGTTTTTCAGCCCTTTGAACCAACTCAACGGTGCGGGAGTGTTCGACTGTGAGCCAACGGCTCCGGGCCTCTGTAACTTGAACGTATTACGCGGGCTGGCCGCAGAATCGATGGACCGGCCAAGGAAGATCGAGGTTACTGTCGATGGGATCGCCCTGCAGCCCAAGTATCGGGTGCAGTCGCCGGTCATGACCCTCACCTTCCCGGAGGGTGCAGTCTTCGAACTTCCCAGCGGCACGTTCACCCCCAATGTGTCCGACGGCTACTGGGTGATGCTCGCACCGCTGTCCAGAGGGGCGCACACGATCCATCTCAAGGCTGTATCCAACAGCGGTTTTGAAGTGGAGGTGACCTACAACCTCACCGTTGGGCCGTAGATCCAAGAGACCCAATGACCGGTTCTAAAGGGAGGACACAAAGAAGGAGCATGCAGTTGGAGCATCAGAAGGACTTCGACGTCGTTGTTCTCGGCGGCGGGATCAACGGCGCCTGCCTCTTCGATGCCTTGGCGTGCTGCGGCTATCGCGTGCTGCTGCTCGATCGCGGCGATTTCGCCTGCGGAACCAGCCAGGCGTCCGGAATGCTCATCTGGGGCGGCCTGCTTTATCTGCGAAACCTCGATCTTCGCTCCGTCAGCGTGCTGTCGCGCGCCCGCGATCGCATGGTGCGACAGATGCCCGAGTGGGTCACCCCGCAGTTCCTGCGCTACGTCCGCGCACAGCGCGGGCGCCCCATGTGGACCGTGCTCGGCGGGCTCTGGCTTTACTGGCTCATGGGCCTCGGATGCCGGCGCGCTCCGCGCTCGGGAAAGTCATTCCCCGAGCTGGCTTTGATCAAGCCGCAGGCGGTCGAGAATTCCTTCCTGTACGAGGAGGCCATCCTCAGCCAGTCCGACAGCCGGTTCGTCCTGCGCTGGATCACCGCGCACCTGGCCCCCCAGCACATCGCGGCCAACTACTGCCGCGCCCGCGGACAATACAACCGCGTCGACCGCTGCTGGCACCTGGACGTCGAAGACCAGTTGACCGGGCGCAATTACCCCATCCGCGCCACGTGCATCGCCAACTGCGCCGGCGTCTGGACCGACCAGGTGAACCAGGAGTTCGGCATCGCCACCGACTGCCGGCACGCGTTCAGCAAGGGCGTCTACCTGGGCTTCCGCCGGCCGGAGGAGCTGACCTCCCACCTGATCTTCGACATGGGCGAGCATGACGACGTGATCACCTGCGTCCCCTGGGGGCAGGTCTGCCTGTGGGGGCCCACGGAAACTGCCGTCGACGACATCGCCGAAGGCTATCGCATCACCGGCCAGGACGTCGCCTGGCTGCTGGAGCAGTACAACCACCGCTTCCGCCAGACTCGCGGCATCGATGAGATCGTCTCCCTGCGCTGCGGAATCCGGCCGCTGGTGGTGGACAGGGATTTTCGCAGCGACTGCTATCCGCTGGATCTGTCGCGCCGGCAGAAGATCGTGCGCGACGTCGACCGGCCGTGGATCAGTTGCTACGGCGGCAAGATCACCGACTGCGAGCACATGGCCGCCCGCGCGGTGGCGATGATCCGCAAGATGTCGCCAGCCCCGGACGGCGCGGTGCCCAAGCCCGCGCTGACGGAGCCGGTGCAGTGGGAGCAATTCCCCGGCGTGCCCGATCCGGTGCACTCGCTGGCATGGTGCATGCGGCACGAGTCCTGCTGCACGCTCGAGGACTACCTGCGTCGGCGGACCAACATCAGCCAGTGGGTCTGCCGCGAGGGATTGGGCAAGCACGATGAGAACGAGGCGCACTTGGGGCGCCTGGCGCAGCAGTTGGCCGGCGGAGACGCCGCCGGCGGGCAGAAGCTGCTGGCGCAGTATCGCGCGAAGGTGCAGGAACGATTCGATCAAGCATTGACAAGTGCCGGAGGACGCTAACATGGGCAGTGAAACGGCGGCCATTCTGGGCGGAAGTCGGGCCGTAACGCTCGATCATGAGGCCGCCAACCGTTGGCCGGTCATGTCGGAGATGGAGGAAAAGGCCGTCCTGGAGGTGCTGCGCCACGGCGACATCTCCACGCACCCGGTCGCGCGCGATCTGGAGGCCGACTACCGCGCCTTCAGCGGCATGCCTTATGCGCTGAGTCACTGCAACGGCACGGCCGGTCTGCTGGCGGCGTTTTACGCCATCGGCCTGAAGCCCGGCGACGAGGTGCTCGTGCCGTCGGCCACGTTCTGGGCATCGGTGTTGCCGATGGTCTGGCTGGGCGCGGTGCCCGTGTTCTGCGAGACCGAGGACCAGCGCCTGGGCATCGACCCCGTGGACATGGCCGCGAAGATCACTCCGCGCACGAAGGCGATCGTGGTCGTGCACCTGTGGGGGATGCCGTCGAAGATGACGGAAATCTATGAGCTCGCGCGCAAGCACAACCTCAAGATCATCGAGGACGCCTCGCACGCCCAAGGCGCAACCTGGCGCGGAAAAATGTGCGGCACCCTCGGCGACGTGGGCGTCTTCAGCCTCCAGGGCCACAAGCTCGCGCCGGCCGGCGAGGGAGGAATCTTCCTCTGCCGGCAGTACGAGTACTACGAACGCGCTGTCTGCCTCGGCGACATCACGCGCATCATCGAGCTGCAAACCCCCGCCCGGCGCTTCGCGGCCACCAGCTTCGGCATCAAGACGCGCATCGCCCCCGTCTCGGCCGCCATCGCGCGATGCCAGCTCCAGCGCCTGAGCGAGAACAACCGGCGTCGCAACGAGAATCTTGAGTATCTGTCCAGGAAACTGGAGCCACTGGGTTTCCAGACGTTCCTGTCCCCATCCCACATTCGCCGCGTGTATTTCGAGTATGTCATCCGCGTCGATCAGAACCGGGTTACCATGCCGCTGGACCTGCTGGTCAAGGCACTGGAGGCCGAGGGATGCCAGGTCTCGCGCCCGCGTTATCCGCTGGTGCATCAGCAGCCGTTCTTCACCGAGGGCGTATTCCGCGAGGTCATGCGTCTGCCCGAAGGCATGGACTATCCAACCTACCGCCCGGATGCGCTTCCCCGAACCGCGCAGGGAAACGGTAGCCTGCTGAAGCTGCCTTCGTTCCCGTGGGCCACGCGCCCGCTGCTGGATCAATATGCCCGGGCCTTCGAGAAAGTCGTTGGCCAGCAAGCTCGCATCGCCAAGGGCGCGTCCGCATGAAGACGTTCTACAAAGTATCCGACCTGGCACTGGTCGTCATTCACGGGGTGATCATCATCTTCACCCTCTTCGGCTGGATTCTCCCCGCAACACGCCTCGCGCACCTGTGCTGGATCGTGGTGACGCTCTGCTGCTGGTACGTGCTGGGCATCTGGTTCGGCATGGGCTATTGCCCGGTGACCGACCTGCAGTGGCGGCTGAAGAAAAAGATGGGCATTGGCCGCCCGGAGAAGACTTTCGTCCAGTTCTGGCTTGAGCGCATCACCCGGCGCGCCTGGACCATACGCGGGGCCGACTGCCTCACCGAGGGAATCACGATGGTCTCCGGCGCCATCTCCCTGGCCCTGAACGTCCGCAGGTGGATCTGAGCAACCGACCTCTCCCAAGATGCAACAAAGTCCCCCGGCATAAGCCATATCCGCGTGTGAGCCAGCTACCGGCCTTCTCCACGCAAACGCCGCAGTAGCTCCGCGTCTATCTTCTCCTTGACTGTGCGGCGGTCCAACCCGAGCCGCCGGGCAGTCTCCTGGTAGCTGGTGGTCTGGGCATAGACCAGTGTGCAGTAGCTGCGCAGGACGGCATCGGCGCTCAGGGACCCCGACAGCACGCCTTGGATCAGGCCGTCATGGCCGGTTTCCTGCGCACGCACTGCCGGCCGGTACTCCCCTCGGACCATGATGTTGCGCACGCACTGCTCCAGCTCTCGTACGTTTCCCGGCCAGCGGTAGTCTTGCCCCAGATGTCTGACGATCCACCGCCCGGCCTGTTCCGCCAGCGCCTGCGCTTCCGCCTCTCCGGCAATACGGTTCGCCAGGAAGAGCAGAAGATGGTGGAGCTCGTCTGGCGAGTCGCGCAGTTGCCGCTCAAGAGCGGGGGTCTCGATCACGTCCGAGCAGAGGCGGTAGTACAGGTCATCGCGGAAGCGGCCGGCGTGCAGTTCGCTGGCAAGATCGCGATTGGTGGCGGCGATGATCTTTCATGATTAAATGGGGAAAACCGCGCCAGGGTGGAACAGACGCACTTGCCGCACACGACCGTGCGAGTTGGCGTAGACGGCTCGGTGAGCATCACAACATGGAAGTTCACGCTCGCTGTTTTTTCTGGGATGACAAGCAGAGCGATGCCGAGATCTTCTTTTGACGGAAACCTGGTTCCGTGCTAGCGAAGCAAGTATGTCCACTTCAGCAAACAAATTGCGGCGAGAGACTAGACACGTAGTCCGCCAGTCTACGCCTATTGGGGTGGATCTCTTCAAAGCGAAAGAGGACCTGAGGATTTCTCGACCGAGGAGTGCTCGCTTGATCGACGGTGTGTTACGAGCCGCAGGGTCTGGCGCCGGACCGGCCGACTTATCCACCAACCTGCGCCGGTACCTAGGTCGGGAGTGATCCCCGCAATCGTCTTCGTTGACGCCTCCGCGTGGGTAGCCTTCTTCAACCGGCGTGACGCCCACCACATAGAGGCGCGGGAACACCTGCGCGAGCTCCTGCGGTCTGGCACGCCGTTGGCCACTTCCACTTGGACAACCTACGAGGCGATCACCATCGCCCGCTCGAAACTTGGCTACGGCTCCGCCCGGCACTTGTGGCAGCTTGTGAACACCCGCCGGATTATCTCCATGATTCGAGTTGACCCGGCAATCGAATCCGCCGCAATCAAGCTCTTCTGGCGGTATCGTGACAAGGACTGGGGAGTAGTCGACTGCACCAGCCTGGTCATCATGGACCGCATCGGAAGCCGCACGGTCTTTGCTTACGACCGTCACTTCGTAGAAGCCAGCACACAGCGTGGCTTCGCCGTGCTTTGAGGATCGAGAGAAATACCGCTCACTCTGAGGAGGCCAAATCCCCTCAGCGGCGGTCTCGATTAGTCTTGTCCTGTTGTCAAAACAAATAACGGAACCAACGCCCCGAGAGATGTCTTGGTCATACACGCCAGGCGCAAGAGTCGCCAGGCAACGTGATGTTATGGTAAAAAAGTGGCCGTATGGCTGTCCAAGTAGCGCGCCGGATGTTTAGCACGGACGAGTTCCACCGCATGGTGGGGGCGGGCATTCTTGCGGAGGATGACCGCGTGGAGCTGATCGAGGGGGAAATTGTTCGCATCAGCCCAATTGGCAGCCGGCACGCAGCCTGCGTCGATCGCCTGACCGCGCTCTTTACCCGCAGGCTCGGCAGGCGGGCGATCGTACGCGTGCAGAGCCCGGTAGTGCTCGGAAGACGTTCGGAACCGCAGCCCGATCTGGCTATCTTGAAGCCGCGTGGGGACTATTATGCCGACAAGCATCCGGGTGCATCCGACGTGCTCCTGATCGTGGAGGTCATTGAATCGTCGGGAGAGTTTGATCGCGCCAGCAAAGTTCCGCTCTATGCGCGCGCCGGCATCCTCGAGGTATGGTTGGTCGATTTGCCCGGCGAAGCGATCGAGACCTACCGGCAACCGACGTTGCGATCCTATCGGGCAAAGGTACATGTTGTGCGCAGCCGGCGGGTGTCGCCCGCGGCGTTCCCGCGCATGGCATTGCGGGTCAGCGAAATTGTGGCGTAGCGATCGCCCTGTCTTCCGGCGTTTGAATCACGAGCCCGCACACACCGCCAGTGCTGCGGTAACCTGGGTGTATCAAAACCTCGCCACCTCGAAAAATTGCCCCGCCCGAAGCCGCTGTGGTATGTTAATGGCATGGCCATTGATGTCAGCAGACCCGTTGAAGAGCGTTTTCAGGCCCGCCTTCGCGACGGCACCTATCGCTCCGCGGATGAACTCCTCGATGACGCCCTGCGTTTGCTTGAGCAGCGCGAGGCCTTTCGCCAGGCAGTCGCCCACGGGCTTGCGCAAGCCGACCGCGGCGAGTTTCGCGACGGTGAAGAGGTTTTCGCCGAACTCGATAAGAGTGCTCCGGAGTGAGCCGCTACCTTCTCACTCGCGATGCCGAGGCAGATCTGAAGGAGATTCGCGACTGGTATCGCACGGAGCGGGGTCACGAGGCGGCGCGGCGCGCGCTGCACGACCTCCGCGCGACCATGCGCCGCCTGGCGCGCAACCCGCGCATCGGTCACCCCCGTCCCGACCTGTTGCCCGCTGAACTCCTCGTCTGGCCTGGCCTTTTATGGCGGGCTTTCGGGCATGGCCTGTGGTTCGATCTTCTATGGCGCCCTGATGGGCGCCAGTGAGGTCGCCGCCGGGCGAAAGGTTTGTCTCTTGGTTCTCCTTTTTCTCTTCCTCAAAATCGGCGTGGAGATATTTAGGGGCGATTCGGTCTTGCCATATTGGGGGACGCAGGCGTTTATCCCCGCCCCGTTGAGTCATGTCGCCGGGGTTACGGCGGCCTTCTGCCTCTACTTTGCGCGCCGCCGAGGCTTCGTTACCTGACGCCGTTGCCCCCAGTCTCGGTCCTGGCCTGGTTACGGCCCTCGCGCGCGCAATCACTTTCTGATGCCTCGACATCCACTTTGACGATGCTATGATGCTTTCATGCGTAGCACCATGCGCATCGACGACGATCTGCTCATGGAGCTGAAAGACCACGCCCGCAAGGAAAATGTGTCGCTGACGCGGATGCTCAACCGTACCTTGCGCGCGGGCTTGCGAGCCGCAAATTTCCGCATTCCGCGGCGGCGGCATCGGGAAACCACCTATGCGATGGGCCAGCCTCGTGTGGACCTACGCAAGGCTCTAGCAATGGCCGCGGGTTTGGAGGACGAAGAGATTGCCAGGAAGCTCCTGCTGCGGAAATGAAGCTCATCGACCTCAACGTCCTGATCTACACCATCAATAGCGACTCCCCGCAGCATCACCAGGCGCTACGGTGGTGGCAATCTGCCGTCAACGGCGACGAGGCCATTGGTCTCTCCTGGGTCGTTCTGCTGGGTTTTTTGCGCCTGTCGACGAATCCGGTGGTCTTCCCCAAGCCGCTGGATCCCGATACTGCGATCGGGAAGATCGATTCCTGGCTGTCGCTGCCCAATATCCGCTTGGTGCACGAGAAAGAGGAGCACTGGGACGTCCTGCGCGCGCTACTGCGGGAAGCGGGAACAGCGGGAAACTTGACGACTGACGCCCACCTGGCAGCGCTTGCACTCACCCACGGCGCGGTCCTGATCTCCTGCGACAACGACTTTGCCCGCTTCCGGGGGCTGCGCTGGGAAAACCCACTCGCGTAACCCGGTCGTCTGCGGCTCCGGCTGACGGCGCATGTCAGTCCGAGTCTCGTCCTTGACTCTCCCTATGCCCCGGGCTATAGGCCTGACTCAAGTTTTTCTGCGGCAGCTCGTACAAACACCGATGCAATCTCTGAGCGACCATTGGCGAACGGAGGATGAAAAAACGGCTTGAGGAGCTGCTTCAGCAGGCGTTGAAAAGAGCCACAGAGGGGGGAGCGCTGAAGTCAGAAAGCCTCCCCCCTTTGTTTTTGGAGATTCCCAAAGACACCAGCTTCGGCGACCTGGCGTCGACCGCCGCAATGGCGTTTGCTCGCGCCGAACGCAAAGCCCCACGGGCCATTGCGGAAGCCATCATCAAGCATATCGACGACCCGGAAGGCATTCTCGCGGGCACTGATATCGCTGGCCCCGGTTACATCAATTTCCGCTTCTCTTCCCGTTTCTGGAGCCAATGCCTCGCCGAGATCGAGCGTCCGCAATACGGCCCGGATCAGTTCGGCGAAGCGCGCAAAGTCCTGGTCGAATTCGTCAGTGCCAACCCGACCGGCCCGCTAACCATCGGTCATGGCCGCAACGCGGTGCTCGGAGACGCCATAGCCCGGCTTCTCGAAGCCACCGGGCACCGGGTGACGCGCGAGTATTACTTCAACAACGCCGGCCGGCAGATGATGCTGCTCGGGGAATCCGTCCGCGCCCGCTACCTGGAACAACTTGGCCAATCGCCGCCATTCCCGGAAGATGGGTACATCGGCGAGTATATAGTCGACATAGCCAAAAAGCTGGTGGAAGAAGCTGGTGATTCCCTGATCAACGAGCCCGGCACGGGACGCTTCAAACAAGCCGCAGAACGCGCCATCTTCGCTGATATCGAACGTACGCTGGCCCGCATGGGCGTCCGGTTCGACGTCTACTTCAACGAAGATTCCTTGTACGCGGGCGGTCAGATCGCTGAAATCGTGGCGGAACTGCGGGCACGCGATCTCGCTTGCGACGCTGACGGCGCCGTCTGGCTGCGCGGGGAGCCTCTGGGGCTGGACAAGGACCGCGTGCTGATCAAGTCCAGCGGAGAACCGGCCTATCGCCTGCCCGACATAGCCTACCACCGGGAGAAGTTGCGGCGCGGTTTCGATCTGCTCATCGATGTGCTCGGCGCCGACCACATCGCGGAGAACGAGGAGGTCCGCGTCGCATTGAACGCACTCGGGCTGGAGGCGCAGAAGATCAAGACCGTGATCTATCAGTTCGTGACGCTGACGCGGGGAGGCGTACAGGTCAAGATGTCCACTCGGCGCGCGCAGTACGTCACCGTCGACGAGCTGTTGGACGAAGTCGGCAGCGATGTCGTGCGCTTCTTCTTTCTCACCCGCAAAGCCGACAGCCATCTGGAATTCGACCTCGATCTGGCCAAGAAACAATCCTCCGACAACCCCGTGTTCTACGTGCAGTACGCCCACGCCCGGGTTGTAAGCTTGTTCGAGCAAGCGGCTAAACAGGGCCTGCGCCCGCTTCCGGCAGCGGAGTCGCATCTGGAAATGCTCACCGCCGCCGAAGAGGTCGCGGTCGTCAAGCTGTTGGCCCAGTACACCGATGTGGTCGAGGACGCGGCGCGCGCGCTGGAACCGCACCGCGTGATTTTTTATCTGATCGAGCTGGCCAGTGAGTTTCACCGTTTCTACAACCGCCACCGCGTGCTCACCGAGGACCCGCGCCAGACCGCGGCCCGCCTCTATCTGGCGCGCGCGGTGCAGATCGTGATTGGCAAGGGACTGGACCTGTTGGGCGTAGGGGCCCCGGACAAGATGTGAGACGTGAAGATGGTGCGGCGCATTGGATCGGCGGGTCTCGGCTACGGACAGCTCTTCACACTGATCTTCGGCTTTCTAGTCAGCTCAGCCTTGATCTTCCTGTTCGGCATCTGGATCGGGCGCGCCTGGACCGAGAGCCGGTTGGTACAGGAGGAACGCATCGTGCGCCTCTCGGTGCCGACGCCGGCGCCCGGCAAGGAAGAGGAAAAGGTAGAAGAGGCCGACCTCGCCTTCTATCGCAATCTCAAAGAGAAGGCTTACCAGCGGCTGCAGGAGGCGAGCGCTGCCACGCCGGCGGCTACAGCAGTTGCACCCGGCGGCACGCCGACCGCCGCCGCCCCGCACAACACCGCCCCACGCAAGCCCACCAATACGCCCGTTGCAGCACCACGAGCCAAGGCCACCGAGCCGGCACAGGCCGAGAACGAATGGGCCGATTCCGGGTGGACCGTCCAGGTAAATGCGACCACCAGCGTCCAGGAGGCAACCGAGCTCGCCCGCAAACTGCGCGAGAAAGGTTATCAGGCTTACACCGTCCAAGCCCCGATGCGCGGGCAGACGTGGTATCGGGTCCGGGTCGGACGCTTTGCCAATCGTGAGCAGGCCAAGGAGCTCGAGTCGCGTTTGCGCAGCAGCGAGCACCTTGAAAACGCCTATGTCACGCCGCAGTGAAGCGTGAGAGCGTGGGAGCGTTCGTGCATGAGCCGGGCCACTGTAGCCTCTGGAAAAGATGAATGTATACCCCCGATTTTGACGAATTCTGCGCTCTGTCGCGGCAGGGCAATCTGATCCCCGTCTATCGCGAGATCCTCGCCGACCTGGAGACCCCCGTTTCCGCCTTCCTCAAGATCGACGACGGCGGCGACGCCTTCCTCTTGGAGAGCGTGGAAGAAGCGGAAAAGTGGGGCCGTTACAGCTTTCTCGGCGTCGGACCGGAATTGGTGTTTCGCAGCAAGGGGCGCCGGACGTGGATCGGGCGTCCGGGCGATCAAGGTGTGACACAAGAAGTTCCCGATCCGCTCGCGGCGGTCAAAGAGCTCCTGCAGCGCTACCGTGCCGTCCCGGTCAAAGGCATCCCGCCGTTTTCGGGCGGGCTGGTCGGCTACGTCGGCTATGACACGGTACGTTTCTTCGAGCGCTTACCGGACCACGCCACGGACGATCTCGATCTCCCCGATATGTATCTCATACTGGTGGATACGCTGCTCCTGTTCGACAACACGGCCCAGAAGATTAAAGTTGTCGGACACGCCTTGGTCGACAGCGGCACGGACCTGCGTGCCGCCTACGACGCCACCTGCGGCAAGATTGACCGTTTGATCGAGCGCCTGGGCCGCCGTGTTGAAGCCCCCACCAGTCTGCACGCCAGTGAAGGGCCGCCTCAGCTGCGCTCCAATCTGACCCCCGACCAGTACCAAGCGATGGTGCGCCGGGCGAAGAAGTACATCGTCGCAGGCGACGTCATCCAAGTGGTGCTGGCGCAGCGTTTCGAGTGCCGGCTGCGCGCGCACCCGTTCAACATCTATCGTTGTCTGCGCACCGTCAATCCGTCGCCCTACATGTTCTACCTGCGACTGGGTGGCCACACCCTTATCGGTTCGTCCCCCGAGGTCATGGCCCGGCTCGAGGGACGAGAGCTCACCGTACGCCCGATCGCCGGTACCCGGCCACGCGGCACTGAAGAGCGCCGCGACGGCGAGCTGGAAAGCGAGCTGAAATCCGACCCGAAGGAAATAGCCGAGCACATCATGCTGGTAGATCTGGGCCGCAACGATGTCGGCCGGGTGTCGAACACCGGCAGCGTCGCGGTCACCGAACGCATGATCGTCGAGCGCTACTCGCATGTTATGCATCTGGTCTCCAACGTGCGCGGGGAACTGGCGCAGGACAAGGACTGCTTCGACGCCTTCCGCGCCACTTTTCCCGCCGGCACGCTGACCGGAGCGCCCAAGATCCGCGCCATGGAGATCATTGAAGAGTTGGAACCCGTCCGCCGTGGCGTATACGGCGGCGCCGTGGGCTACTTCTCGTTTTCCGGCAATATGGACACCTGCATCACAATCCGTACGATCCTGGTAAAGGACGACCGGTTGTACGTTCAGGCCGGGGCCGGCATAGTCGCGGACTCTGATCCGGAACGCGAGCACGCCGAATGCGTCAACAAGAGCCGCGCCATGATCCAGGCGGTGCGCTTGGCGGAGGCGATGTGAAGGAGGCAAGGTGACGCTAAGAAGCGCGGGAGAGGACAACAGACGGACACGCACGTCATGCTACTGATGATCGATAACTACGACTCGTTCACCTACAACCTGGTTCAGTATCTGGGCGAGCTGGGTGCCGAGGTGCGCGTGTATCGCAACGATGCGATCACCACCGAGCAGATTGCCGCGTTCCGCCCCGACCAGATCGTGATCTCACCGGGACCGTGCACACCTGCACAGGCCGGCATTTCGATTGAAACCATCAGTCGCTTCGCGGGCCACATCCCAATCCTCGGTGTCTGTCTGGGACACCAGAGCATCGGCGCCGCTTTCGGCGGCAACATCGTCCGCGCAACGCGCCTGATGCATGGCAAGACCTCTCCCATTCACCATGACGGACGCACGATCTTCCGCCACTTGAGTCAGCCGTTCGAGGCAACGCGCTACCACTCGCTCTTGATCGAACGCGACACCCTGCCCCCCTGCCTGGAACTCAGCGCGTGGACGGCGGAAGGTGAAATCATGGGTGTCCGGCACCGGCAGTACCTGGTTGAAGGCATCCAGTTCCACCCCGAGTCCATCCTGACCATCGAGGGCAAGCGGTTGCTGAAGAATTTCCTCGATCTGACGCAGGGGAATTAGGGCAGAGGGATGCGTTTGATGGAAAGAAGCCGGGCGAAAGAATTGCCTTCTTACCAAGGGGGCATGTCCCACGTTTTGCAGCGCTGGGCACGGAGGGCGGCATACGCACAACGTGCCCAGCGGGACGCCAGCGAATGGAATTCGCTGGCTGAGTCGTTCCAAGTCGGCTCAAGCCGACTGCCTCGACCAGAGAGAGCTTGACGCCATGGACATCCGCACCGCACTCACGCGCCTCATTGCCGGCGCGGCACTCAGCGAAACAGAGATGGAAGCAGTCATGCGCCAGCTGATGGAAGGCGCGGCCACGCCGGCACAGGTGGGCGGGTTGTTGACGGCGCTGCGTATGAAGGGAGAAACGGTCGAGGAGATCACCGGTGCCGTACGCGCCATGCGGGCTTATGCCGCCCCATTGCAGCCACGGGCGGCCGTCGTGATCGACACCTGCGGCACCGGCGGCGACTTGCGGGGCACGTTCAACATCTCGACTGCGGCGGCGCTGATAGCGGCGGGGGCTGGACTGACGGTGGCCAAACACGGCAACCGCGCCATGTCGGGGAAGGTTGGCGGCGCTGACGTGCTCGAGGCGCTGGGCGTGAAGATCGACCTCGCGGCAGAGCAGGTCTGCGCCTGTATCGACGAGGTCGGCATCGGCTTTCTCTTCGCTCCGGTCTTTCACCCGGCCATGCGTTATGCCGCCGGTCCGCGGCGTGAGCTCGGCTTCCGCACCATCTTCAATCTTCTCGGGCCGCTCTCCAATCCGGCCGGCACCCGCCATCAGTTGGTGGGCGTGTTCGCCCCCGAGTGGGTCGAACCGCTGGCGCGCGCACTCGGCCGCCTCGGCAGCGTGCATGCCCTGGTGGTGCACGGCGACGACGGCCTGGACGAGATCTCATTGGCCGCGCCGACGCAGATTTCGGAGTGGAACGGGGGCAGCCTGCACAGTTACCGGATCACGCCCGAGGACTTCGGCTTCAAACGCTGCGAGAACGCCGAGCTGGAGGGCGGCGATCGAGAGACTGCGGCCAGCATCATCCGCGGTATCGTCGCCGGCGCCAGCGGCCCGCGTGCCGACATCGCGGTACTGAATGCCGCTGCCGCCATGTATGCCGGTGGTGCGGTAGCCTCCATTGCGGCGGGCATCGACCGGGCCCGCGACAGCGTGCGCAGTGGCCGTGCCCGCCAGAAGCTGGCGCAACTCGTCGAGTTCACCAACCGATGATCCTCGACGACATTGTCCGCGACAAACGCCGCGACCTGGCTCTCGCCCAGGCGGCGGTGCCGCTGGCCGAGCTGGAACAGCGGCGGCTATTTTCCGCCGCGCGCCGAAACTTGCGCCAGGCACTGGAAGAGCACCCGCGCGCCATCATCGCGGAGGTGAAGAAAGCCTCTCCCTCCAAGGGCGTGATCCGCCCGGATTTCAGCCCGGTGCCGATCGCCACCAGCTACGCCGCCAACGGTGCCGCGGCTATTTCGGTGCTAACCGAAGAACGCTATTTCCAGGGCCACCTCGACTACCTGGCTGCCATCCGCGACGCCGTCAGCATACCGCTTCTACGCAAAGACTTTCTTTTCGAACCGTACCAGCTCTACGAAGCGTGCGCCTTCGGTGCCGATGCCGTGCTGCTCATCGTCGCCATGCTGTCCGATGGGCTGCTGCGTGAGCTCCTGCAAGTCGCCGATACATTGCAGCTCAGCGCCCTGGTCGAGGTGCACGATGAGCCGGAGCTCGAGAGGGCACTTGCCAGCGGCTCGCGGCTGCTCGGCATAAACAACCGGGATCTGCGCACCTTTAGGACCAGCCTGGCCACCAGCGAGCGGCTGGCGCGTTTGGTTCCCGCCGATGCCATGGTGGTCGCCGAGAGCGGACTGGAAACGACAGCGGACATTCAACGGCTAGAGCACGCCGGATTGCATGCCTTCCTGATTGGAGAGACCTGCATGCGAGCACCCGATCCCGGCGCCAAACTCGCTGAACTGCTGCGTGGCTAGCGCGAGCGGAATGGGCTATGCGCAAGCAAGTGCGAGTCAAGATCTGTGGGCTGACCAACCTGGACGATGCACGTGCCGCTCTGGAAGCGGGAGCCGATGCCCTGGGCTTCAATTTCTATCCGCAGAGCCCCCGGTTCATTGCACCCGCAACCGCGGCGGAAATCATCGCCAGCCTGCCACAGCCGGCGTGCATCGTGGGTGTGTTCGTCAATGCGTCGCGCGCCGACGTTGCGCGCACGGCTCAGCAAGTCGGACTGACAGCCCTGCAATTCCACGGCAACGAAGCTGCGGAACTCCTCCAGGGCTGGCCGCAAAAGGTCATCAAGGCAGTACGCGTCCGTGATACGGCAGCGGCCATTGAGGCTCGGCGCTACCTGGTTGATTTCATCCTCGCCGATGCGTATGTCGAAGGCCAATTTGGCGGCACAGGATCACGCATCGCGGTAGAGTTGTTGGAAGACTTCGACCGGCAAAGACTCATTCTCGCCGGTGGATTGACGGCGGTGAATGTCACCGAAGCGATAGGGCTGGTGCGGCCGTTTGCGGTCGACGTGGCGAGCGGAGTGGAGCGCTCCCCGGGCAAGAAGGATTGGAATCTGATGAGGAGGTTCATCGCCCATGCACATGCTGCCTGATCGGCGGGGGCATTTTGGAACATTCGGCGGCCGCTACGTCGCCGAAACCCTGATGCCCGCCCTGCTCGAACTGGAGGCGGCATACCGGCAGTTCCGGCGCGACCGGGCGGCCGCCAAGGAGCTGGCAGCGTTACTGGCACACTATGTCGGACGCCAGACCCCGCTCTACTTCGCTGCCAACCTGAGCCGGCAGCTTGGAGGAGCCAGGATCTATCTGAAACGTGAGGATCTCTGCCACACCGGTTCGCACAAGCTCAACAATGCTCTGGGGCAGGCCTTGCTGGCTCGGCAAATGGGCAAGCGCCGGCTGATTGCCGAGACCGGTGCCGGACAGCACGGCGTCGCCACCGCCACCGTGGCAGCGCTCTTCGGAATGGAGTGCGAGATCTTCATGGGGCGCGAAGACGTGCACCGGCAATCTCTGAACGTGTTTCGCATGAAATTGCTGGGAGCCAAGGTGCGCAGCGTGGCTTCCGGTAGTGAGACGCTGAAAGACGCGATCAATGAAGCCCTGCGCGACTGGGTCACCAACGTGGAGCACACCTATTACCTCGTTGGCTCGACGATGTCGGCGCATCCGTACCCGATGATCGTACGCGATTTTCAATCCGTCATCGGCCGCGAAGCGCGCCGCCAGATCCTGCGGCAAGAGGGGCGATTGCCTGATTGTCTGATCGCCTGCGTCGGCGGCGGAAGCAACGCCATGGGGCTCTTCTATCCATTCCTGGACGATGCCAGCGTGCGCATGATCGGCGTCGAAGCCGCCGGCAAGGGGTTGGAAACGGGCCAGCATTCCGCCTCGATCAGCGCGGGGCAGGTCGGTGTCCTGCATGGTAAAAAGACGTATCTGCTCCAAGATGAATTAGGACAGATCCAAAGCGCACATTCCATCGCTCCGGGACTGGACTACCCCGGGGTGGGGCCCGAGCACAGCTACTTGCACGACACTGGGCGGGCGGAATACCTCGCCGTCACCGATGCGGAAGCGGTTGAGGGGCTGCAACTTCTGACTCGAACGGAAGGCATCATTCCGGCGCTGGAGAGCGCTCACGCGGTGGCCTACGCGATGAAGCTGGCCCCGCAGATGCGAAGTGATGAGATCATCATCGTCAACCTCTCGGGACGTGGGGACAAAGACATGAATTCCGTTGCAGATTATCTTGGCGTAACTCTTTAAGGTCCTGGTTGGTAAGCTCGATGGACAACTTGCCAGCTCAGCGCCTGCTCCGTCAGCCAGGGCGAGGCATATGAATCGTATCGACGCGGTCTTTCGTGAGCTCCGCCAGCGCGGGACGGCGGCCCTCATCCCGTTCCTCACCGCCGGTGATCCGGACCTGGACAGCACCCGCGAGCTCATGCGCGCCGCAGCAGAAAACGGCGCCGACCTGTTGGAGCTGGGAGTACCTTTTTCGGATCCCACCGCCGACGGGCCGGTGCTGCAGCGCTCACTGCAGATCGGCCTCAAAGCCGGCGCTTCGTTGCCGCGCGTCTTGGAAGTGGTCAGCGATTTCCGCCGCGAGTCGCAAGTGCCCATCATACTATACGGCTACTACAACCCCATCTTTCACTACGGCCCGGAACGCTTCGCCGCTGACGCTTGCAAGGCCGGGGTCGATGGTCTCCTGGTTGTCGATCTGCCGCCGGAAGAGGTAGAAGAACTGCTGCCGCATCTGCGACAGGCCGGCCTGCATTTCATCTTCTTGCTGGCGCCAACGAGCGGACCGGACCGCGTACGTAAGGTCCTGCGGCAGGCCGGAGGATTTGTCTATTATGTTTCGGTAACCGGCGTCACCGGCGTGCGTCCGATGCTGGCGGATGCCGTACGCCCGGTAATCGAGCGTCTGCGGACGTCAACCACGCTTCCCATCGGGGTCGGTTTTGGCATAACGACACCCGAACAAGCTGCAGAGGTGGCCACCTTCGCCGATGCTGCGATCGTGGGCAGCGCCATCATGCAAATCGTCGACTCTCATCCGGGGCACTCCAGTGTGACTGAAGTGGGAGCCTTCATCCGCCGGCTGAAAGAAGCGATGAACAACGCGCGCCGCTCGAATCGAACCTGATCGCATCTGGTTTCCATGCCATCGCGCCAATACACCGAAGTCCTCGCCTCACTGTACCGTCTCGAGGCCGCAAGGGGCATGGATTTCAAGCTCGAGCGGGTGGCGCTGGCGCTGCAGAGCCTGGGCAATCCGCAGAGGCGGTTCGCCGCCATCCACATCGCCGGCACCAACGGCAAGGGCTCGGTCGCGGCCATGCTGCACGCGATCTACCGCGCCGCGGGATACCGAGTGGGCCTCTACACCTCACCACACCTGGTCAGCTTCACCGAACGGATTCGCGTCGGAGCCGAGATGATCGACGAGGATGACGTAGTGGCGCTCGCCAGGGAGATCCGGACCGCGGCCACCGTGCGCGGCATCGAGCTGACGTTTTTCGAGTTCGCCACGGTGATGGCCTTCCTGCACTTTGCGCGCTCCCGTGTCGAGATAGCGGTAGTGGAAGTCGGGCTCGGTGGGCGACTCGATGCCACCAACGTGCTCCTGCCGGAAACCGCGGTGATCACCACGATAGGCCTCGATCACCAGGAGTTTCTTGGCAACACGCTCGATTCGATAGCGCGAGAGAAGGCCGGCATCATCAAGTCCGGGCGGCCGGTGATCATCGGAAACGTTCTGCCTGAGGTGGCAGAGGTCTTGTCGGCGGTGGCTGCTGAACGCGACAGTCCGACTTTGCGCTGCGGGCGTGACTTTGTGATGACCGGTTCCGGACCGTTCCAGTTCTCCGGCATGGGATGTGACTTGACGGATCTGCAGATTGCGCTCCGCGGAGACTACCAACGCGACAACGCCGCGACCGCAATCGCCGCCACGCTGCAGTTGCAAAACCGTTTCCCGCTTTCCGCCGCAGCGATTCGTTCCGGCCTCCAAGACGTCCGCTGGCCCGGCCGGCTCGACGTTCTACGGTCTCGCCCGCTGGTAATCCTGGACGGGGCGCACAACCCGGACGGCGTTGCCGCCCTGGTGCAAAACCTGCGAGGCCTGGCGGGCAAGCGTAATGTTCACCTGCTCTTCGGCGTTATGCGTGATAAGTCCTGGCTGCCGATGGTACAAGCCATGGCGCCGCACGTCGCGAGTGCGACGTTGACCACGGTGCTGCCGCCGCGGGGCGAGTCTCCTGAATTGCTAGCGCACGCTTTTTCCTCGTACTGTCCGACGCGCATCATCTCGGATCCGATCGTTGCGTTGGAGGTACTTCTCGACTCGGTGGGCGCCGACGAGAGTATTCTTGTGGCCGGCTCGCTCTTCCTTGTTGGCGCGGTGTATCCGCATTTTCTGCGCGGGCGTGGACGCCAGGACTTGTTCAGCGACATAACAGCAGCGCCGCAGCCCTAGAAACCCTGACCATGTCCCAACTCTTGCGGCGCTGGGCACGGAGAGCCGTAGCTCCATGGATGCGCGAACCGCCCGGGGCGCCTGGCGCGACCTCCCCTAACCCCTCGTTGGTAGGGGCTGTCGATAAGCTGGAGCCACACCCGCTTCAACGGGGCTCAGCGCGGGCTGACCGCCCGCAACCCAACGGCGGGCAACCACCCCGTTCACCCCGAGAATCGGACCGGCGTGGCCGGTGGATTGGGTCAATGGTTCGCATTCACAAATCCCCCGCTCACTACGTTCGCTGCCCCCTTTGGCAAAGGGGGCGGGCCGCCCTGCGGCCGGGGGATTTTCGGACGGCCCAGACTGCTACGGATTCTGCTGCCGCCGAATCCTTGCGCCGCGCAACGATCCACAGCTTGCGTAAATCAAGACAGGCTGAGACACGGGGAAGGTTGAGCCTGGGGACACGTTCCCCAGTGCGGCCCAGGGCAACGCCTTGGGGCAAAGTGCCGCATGAATGGGGGCAAAGGCATTTCCTGGCGGCTGCTGTCGCCCTCTGCGCTCTGCTGCCGCAGCCGGGTTACTCCCAGCGTCTTACCAGTCCGCAGGTCGAGCATCAGGAAGTCTCTGTGGTTGCGGATGAGATGACGTACGAGCAGAAGGGCAACGCCATCGTGGCACGCGGCGGCGTCGTCATTACAAAGGGCGACACCGTCCTGCGCGCCGACGAAGTGCGCATCGACCAGACGACCCAGGAAGCCGACGCCTCCGGAAAGGTCAGGCTGACGGATCCGCAAGGCACCATTGTCGCTGACACCATGCATCTCAGTCTCGAGGACGAGACCGGTGTCCTCACTCAAGCACAGATCCAGTCGCACCCGATGCGCTATTCGCTTTCGGGCAGTCGCATCGAGAAAGGCCCGGGGCACACCTATCGCGTTGAAAACGGGACGTTCACTACCTGTGCTTGCACAGAAGGGCCGCCGAGCTGGAGCATAAGCGGGCGTGACCTCGGCGTAACCGTCGGCGGCCACGGCACGCTCAAAGGTGGCACTTTCAAGGTGCTCGACGTACCGATTATGTATCTGCCCCGGGCCATCTTCCCGGCTCAGCTGGAACGTCAAAGCGGGTTCCTGCTACCGCGCTTTGGCGTGTCCAACAAGCGGGGATTTCAGACCTTGTTGCCTTTTTACTGGGCGATCAGCAAGAGCCAGGACGCGACACTGGCTCTCGACGCGGAAACCGGTGCCCGTATTGGAGGTATCGGCGAGTATCGCTACGCCTGGAGTCGCGAGATCAGTGGGCTCCTCAATGTGTCGTATTTCAACGAGTCGATCCGCGGGATTGCACCCGGCAAGCCCTTCGAAGCGACAATTCCCCGCGACCGCTGGAGCGTCACCGCCGATCACGTGCAGCCGTTTCTGGCGTCCAGCAAATTCTACGCGGATGTCTTCATGGTGGGAGACGACCTTTTCCTGCGAGAAATCAACACCTACGCCTTTGAGCACGACCATGACGTCGCCGTCCGCACCCTGCCCTTCACCACAACCCACCTGGCCGCTGTGCAACTCTGGGATCGCGCCGCTCTCAAGCTGGAAGGCACCTACTATCAAGATCTGACCGGGTTCCAATCGCGGACGCTGCAGCGTGCGCCCGAGGTCGACGTAGCGGCGCAGAAGCTGTTGGGCGGGCGCATCCTGGGCGAGTTGGGAGCGACGGCGGTACATTTTCAGCGTACCCGCAACGTCGACGGGCTGCGCCTCGACGTCGCACCCACCGCCACCCTGCCGCTGCCGCTCGGCCGTTTCGCTTTCGGCGCGGTGCGTCTAGGTCTGCGCGAGACCGCCTACCATCTGACCGATACGCATCTGCTCGAGACCGGCGAAGAGTTACCCAGGAACCGCTCGCGTGAGCTCATTCAGCTCGGGGCTGAGGTGGGCACGTCTCTCAGCCGGATATATCCGACCAGCTGGTTCGGCCTCGAGAAGGTCAAGCACTCCCTCGAGCCCATCGCCGAGTATCAGTACATACCGGCCGTGGCGCAGGACGATCTAGCGTTTTTCGACGGTATCGACCGCATCAACACCCGCAACCTGCTCAGCTATGGTGTGGTCAACCGTTTCCTGGGAAAATTCCCGTTTCCAGCGGAGGCATCAGGTGCCGAGAGATCTTCCCAGGCTGAGCACGCGCACATCCGCGAGCTCGCCCGCCTTACAGTGATGCAGAGCGTCGATCTGAGCCGCGAAATAGACCCACTACAACCGCACCGCCCTCCGCACCACTTTTCCGACATCGATTTCGACGGCCGTATCAATCCCAGTAGCGCTCTGTCGGTCCGCTTTCGTGCGAGTTACGACGCGGTGAATACCAACATTTCGGCCGCTCACGTTGGCTTCTTCGTTGCCGACCCGCGCACTCTGCCCTCGACGGCCACTCACCGCTTCGACATGCGCACCAGCGCCTCGATTTCCTACCGCTTCCTCACCCAGAATCAGCTGCAAGAAATCGATGACACGATTGTCGTGCGTTTGACCGACTGGCTGGCCTTCCGTTACTCCAGCCGCTACGACGTGGTCGCCAATCGCTTTCTCGACAACTACTTTGGTATCCGCCTAGTATCCACCTGCGATTGCTGGTCACTTGACTTTGCGGTAACCAACCGCACCAATCCGCAAGAGGTAGAAGTCCGCGCCCAGCTTAATTTGACAGGTCTCGGTTCCAACGTAGAGGCGCCACGGAGCCCCTGAGCAGCCGCAGCCACGGCCGTTCGAGCGGCATCCGGTTCCGTAACGTACGGCATGTTTCATGGCCGACGTCGCAGGCGAGCCGCCCGAGAATCGAATTCTCGGGCTGAGTCGGCCCAAGTCGTCTGGAAGACGACTGTCGGGAGTTGCGGAAGGAAGTCTATTCGGGAGATGACCTCTCAAGGCAGTCGGCTTGGGAGACTGTCGATAAATGGGAGCCGCCCCTCGATACGGCCCCTGAACAGATGGGGCCTACTCGGGGCGAACGGGGAAAAGCCTTTGAAGATACGCTCCAACCGTTCACCCCGAGTAGCCGCCCGTTCTTGGCGGCGTATCGAGTGGCGCCAGCTGGGAGAAAATCGACAGTCTCTCAAGCCGACTTGGGAAGCAGTGATGCGGATTCCCAAGCGGTTGGCGCATCCGGGGACCCGTCACCGCCATCAGGTTGGGTAGGGGCTCGAACCCCCGAGCTGTCGAACATGCTCGGCACACAACAAAAAGGGGCGGGAGTTTCCTCCCGCCCCTCTTCTTGCCTGGACTAAGCGCTCCCTTACGGCTCAAACGGCAGTAAGATCTGATCCCCCGCGTCGCTACCGTTGGACGAAGGGACGAAGAAGGTATTCGCAGCGGAACTGCGCGTAGTGCTGTCTGTCGTCCAGAACTCCTCCGTTATGGCAAGCACACGCCGGTCGGAGCCAGTGCTGGCCACCGGACGAATTCTCGTTTGTCCAGTTAGCGTACCCTGGACGGCGAAGTTGAAAATCGACTGAGCGTCACCAATCGGACCGGGCCGGCTATCGATATCCGACAGCGTCACCTCTTTGAAGCAGCTCAGTCCAATAGACGTGGAGAACCGCTGCTCGAATTCGTTAAAGGCCAGGAACTGCAGCGTGGTACCCCTTGGTCTCTGGGTGGCAAAATCCTCGGAGCACGGGATCACGGTCAGGTCCGTCCGCACGACGTGCGTCAGGGGAGGAGCGCCACGATGCGTTGTAACAGGCGCGTCGTCAAAATAGTTGTTCAGCGTGATGACTTTCGGACAGCCATTGTATTCCGCATCAGGGCCGCCCAGCTGCAGTGTCAGGTCGCCGTTGTTGAAGCCAGTCGACTGCAGGCCGATCGCATTGTATTTCCTGGCGTCGATGTCGTCGGTTACCGCCGAAACGATCGTGGCTTCGCCCTTCAGGTCACCGACGAAGTTGTTGTCCGGATTGAGGCCGGTGGAGGGCGCGAAGCTAGCCGCGTCGACCTGCACGCACTTGATCTCGCCGATAAACGGCACTTCCTGCACCCCGGGAATACTGGAGGTCCCGTTGCTTTGCCCGCCTGGACAGCCAGGACCACCCGCGTTGAGCGAGCACGGAAACTGGGAGTTCGGGAGGCCTTCGCTGGCCTTCCACGAAATCGGCTGCCGCTTGGTCAGCGTGATCGAGAAGTCATTCTCGGCCACGTTAGGGCTGCACGGTGGCACGCAGGCTCCCGTACTCCCGCAACGTTCGGCAGCGTTGGCTGCGGTACAAGCCAAGCCATTGTTGCTGCAATGCGCGGTCTGATTGACGATGAAACATTTCGCGCCAACGACCGAGTTGGATGTGTTTACGAGCTGAAGCTCGGTATCGGTACCGGGAAGAGGCCCAAGTACTCCGCTCGGATCGACTACCACCTTCGGAAAGATCAAAATCGCACCGGGCTTGTCGGAAGCAACATCAGCTCGGACCACTGTGGCTGCCCCAGCAAGCGCCAGCACGCCAACCGCTCCGAGGAGCATTGTCCGCCGCACATTCGCCGTCATCGTGCTCATCACGTCTTCTCCTTTCCTCACCGCCAGCAGATGGCTCACCGATGCATTCCTCATGGCTGCGGCAGGACGATGCGATCTGGAGCAGCTTGGTACCCTTCGGTCTCCAGGTTGAATGCTGCCGCTCCCGTTCCGTCACGGAATTCCTCAGCCAAACCGATCACGCCACCGTTGCTCGACGTTATACGCGAGTAGGCACTCTGCGTGAGCAACGCAGAGATGCCCAACGCACCGCCGAACCGGCGGTCGTTCAGCGGTTCGTTAAACCAGCAGCTGAAGGTCAGACCCACGCTGAAGTGGTTCTCGAACTCGTTGATGATGTCGAAGTTCACCGTGCGGGAGCTCGGAATCTGGTTCTCCAAGTCTTCGGAGCAGGGCACCAGGGTCAGCTCGGTGCTGAGGCTGGCGTCGGCCACCATGTCCGTCACACCTTCGGCGAAATGATCAAACAGCAGCACGGCGGGGCAAGCGCTGTATGTTCCGCCCTGATTGAAGGGCGTCAAGTCCAAGGTCATGTTCGTATCACCGCCGATGGCGTTCATATCGGGGTTTCCCTGGAACGAAAGCGCATTGTACTGGCTCACATCGCCGATGTCATCGACCAGGTTGGCCTGGCCAGTCAGCGCATTGCCACGAAGCGGTATGAGAGCCTCATCTACTTGCACGCACTTCAGCTCACCCTCGAACCCTTGCGGCACAGGGGGGATCAGCCCCGGGAACAATCCGGCGTCCGGCAGGTACGCGCGCCCCAGGCTCGCCACCCATATAGTTGGCTGCTGCCGAGTCAACCAGAAATCAAAATCGGTCTCATTGCACTGCTGCGCCCCGTTGACGTAGAAGCAATGCACGTGCACCATTGAATTGCTGGTGTTGGAGATCTTGATGACGGTATCCCGCGTCCCGTCCCAGATCACCTTGGGAAAAACCAGGATCGACCCGCCCCGTTCCGTGGAGAGGTCGGTCGCATAAGTTGACTGGGCGGAAGCTGCTCCCGCCAATGGCAAGAGCCCCACAGCCGCTATGCCCAACGCCCACAACATCCGAACCGGCTTAACCATACGCATCTGCTTTCTCCTTTCCCTACCGGAGAAATCACCGCTATTGACGCGACCTCCGAGTTCACTCTCCGCTGTTCCTCGCACCTAAACCTCCCCGTTCCGGCACTGACAAACCGGGCTAGAAAGCTCTGTTCAGATACTGTAATGCCGGGCCATTGTCAAGCGAAAAGCCCGTTTTTCTCTTGAAGTTACGTCAGGCCATGATCAAACCCCATGGATACGGCCTAGGCGTCGACCATTGCTTGACGGGGCACGGCCTGTCTGGTAAGCAGCACGGCACGTTTTTTTCACCCCGGACCCTCAGAGAAAGAGGAGGTTTGATGAGGTTCTCACGTACCCGAATTGCCTTCGTTTTGTCCGCTGCTGTCCTGGCCGCCAGCTGCAAGGGCCTCTCACCGAGGCAGAGCTCCCTACCCGCTCCGATGCACTATACGCCGGCAAGGGACGGCCTGCCGAGCGGAAAGATCTGGAAGAGCCACATCGGCTTTGGCGACGTCAATGGTGACGGCTTTGCGGACATCAGCGCCGTGTCGCGATTGGCGGACGGCCCCTGGGTCTGGATCGGCGATGGCAAGGGTCACTGGACCGAGGCTAAATCCGGGCTGCCGACGGAGAGTTTTTGCGGTGGCGGCACGGAATTTGCCGACGCGAATAAAGACGGCAAGATGGACATCGCCATCGCCGACCACTGCCGCGGAGTATACGTCTACTTCGGCGACGGCGCCGGGCATTGGACCAATGCCTCCTCCGGCTTGCCGACCGTGGGGGCCGAGGACATCGCGGTGGGTGACTTCAACCACGATGGATGCAGCGATCTGGCCATCGTTGCCGCCAGCGAGGAAGGCGTCCGCGCTTTCACCGGCAATTGCAAAGGCCTGTGGAAGGACAGCTCCAACGGCTTGGCCCACACCGAGTGGGGCAATGGCATCAAGATGGCCGACATGAACGGCGATGGGAACCTGGACATCATCGCCGCCTACTCTGCCGGTCCGCGCGTCTGGCTAGGTGACGGCAAAGGAAGCTGGCGCGAGGCTTCCGAAGGCCTGCCGGCCCCTGATATCCACGGCTTGTATTGGGGCGTCGACGTTGGCGACATCAACGGTGACGGCCGGCTCGACATCGTCTCCGGCGCAGCCGTCCCGGGAGTCGAGGTTTTCATCCAAGACAAGGACGGCAAGTTCCACAACACGGTGTCTTCCCAGTGTCTTGCCGGTGCGAACAGCGGCAAGTTCTGCATCCAAGACTCCGATTGTCCCGGCAGCACCTGCGTGACCGCGTTGTGCAAGGGGACCTGCAGCGCCGGAGCGGCGGGAAAAGCTTGCAAGAAGGACGCAGATTGCGGCGGCGCCACATGTTCCCCCAAGGGGATCTGCTCGGTCACGGCGGCGGGCAAGCCGTGCTTGAACGACAAAGAATGTCCGGGGGCAAGCTGCAATCGCGGACCGAAGGCCGACACGTCCTGTACGCTGGGGGGAGCACCAGACCAGTGCGGCAGTGACGTGTGCTCGGCGGTGAACAACACCCACGGCATCCCGGCAATGAACGCCCTCGGTGTTGCCCTTGGTGACCTGAACAAAGACGGCAAACTGGACCTGGTCATAGCCGGAAAGACGAACCTGGAGGAGATCGGCGGAGTCTACGGCGTCTTCCCCTTGCTCGGTGACGGCGCCGGCAACTGGACAATGGTCGACAACACCGGGCTGCCCACCACCGGCAGAGAGCGGACCTGGGGCGTGGGCGTTGCCGACATCGACAAGGACGGAGTGCTCGACATCGCGGTGGCGTTCGGCGACGTGCTCGCCCCCGCCTGGCGCTCGGGACCGAAGGAGCCCCAAGCACCGAAACAAAAAGGTAAAGAGGGTGAGACCAAAGCGGAGAAACGCCCGCCCGAGCGCGGGTTCTTCGGCTCGATCGAGGTCTGGCGCGGCGAGCTCGTGGGCAAGTAATTCGCCTATCGCTTATCGTCCGGAATCTGTTCTAACGATACGCGATATGCCAAAAGGGCGGGTGTGGTGGGCGCCACCACACCCGCCCTTTTTTGTTTCCGCCAGCCAGATTGCATCGCCGCCCCGTTATGACGATGATGGCTGCTATGCGCCGCCTATTACGGTATCTCCTGCGTTACCGGTGGCGCTATCTTGCGGGGGCGGTTTGCTTGCTCGCCACCGCCAGCCTCGCGATGGCGGTGCCCTATCTCCTGAAGGGCGCCATCGATGCCGCCAGTCATGGAGCCCCGGCGCAACGGATCACAGCCTACGCCTTGTCGATCATCGCCATCGCCGCGGTGCAGGCAATAGCGCGCACCCTCTCGCGTGCCCTGATCTTCAACGTCGGCCGCGACGTCGAATACGACTTGCGCAACGATCTGTTTGCCCATCTCGAGAAGCTGCCGCTGGCGTATTACCAGGAGCAGCAAACCGGCGATCTGATGTCGCGCCTGATCAACGACGTCACCGCCGTCCGCATGCTGCTCGGCGTCGGCATCCTCAACTTCGTGAACACACCCGTGTACTATGCCTACGGGCTGGCGATCATGCTGGCGCTGGACGTACGCCTCACCATCGCGGCGCTGTTGCCCTACCCGCTGCTCTTGCTGGCCGTCAGGGGTTTTAGCGGGCGGCTCATGGAACATACCCTGCGCGTACAGCAGGGCCTGGCCGAGATGAGCAGCCGCGTCCAGGAAAACCTCAGCGGCATGCACGTGGTGCGGGCCTACGCCAGCGAGGAGCGCGCGACCGCCGCCTTTGCCGCCCTGAACCAACGCTTCAAAGACGACAGCATGCGTCTCGCCGCCATCCGCGGTCAGATGATGCCGGTGATGAAGACCGCCGCCAGTCTGGGGACCTTGATCGTCCTCTGGTACGGCAGCATGGCCGTGGTCGAGCGCCGCATCAGCCTCGGCGATCTGGTAGCGTTCATCGGCTATCTCAATCTGCTCGCCTGGCCCACCATGGCCCTGGGCTGGATGTTGTCGGTCCTGCAACGCGGGCGCGCTGCCATGAACCGCCTGGAGCACATCTTCGCGGCGCAGCCGGCAATCCAGGACGCGCCCGATAGTATTGCCCTTACGTATGAGAGCGTTGACAGACCGGAGCCGCACCCTTCGAGACGGTCCCAAGAGAAGGGACCTCCTAAAGGTGAACGGGAATTCCCCCTCGCAGACCATATCAGAACTGCTCACCCTGAGGAGCCGGCTCGATGTGAACGGGAGTTCTCCGTTGACGACCTTATCAGACCCGTTCGCCCTTCTGAGGAGCCGCCTTCTTCCGGCGGCGTCTCGAAGGGCGCCTGCTGGAGAAAATCGACATTAACCGAACTAACTGGAGAGGTCGAGTTCCGGGAAGTTGATTTCCGCTATGGAACGGATGGCAGCCGGCCACCGATCTTGAAGGGGATATCGTTTCGGCTGCGCCCGGGGCAGGTGCTGGCTCTGGTCGGCCGCACCGGTGCCGGGAAGAGCACCCTGGCAGCTCTGCTGCCGCGCCTGTTCGACGTCACCGCCGGCCAGATCCTGCTCGACGGCCACGACATCCGCAGCCTGCCGCTGGCGCAACTGCGCCGCAGCATCGGCTTCGTTCCACAAGACCCCTTCCTGTTTTCGACCACGATCCGAGCCAACGTGAGCTTCGGACGTGAAGATGCATCCGATGACGACATCCGTCGTGCCGCCAGCATCGCTGGTCTGGCTGAAGACATCGCCACTTTCTCACGGGGCTACGACACCGTGGTGGGCGAGCGCGGCATCACCCTGTCCGGCGGCCAGAAGCAGCGCCTCACAATTGCCCGTGCCCTGCTCGCGGACCCGCGCATACTGGTGCTCGACGATGCCCTGTCTAGCGTCGACATCCGTACCGAACGCGCCATCCTCTCCGCCTTGGAGGCGGTCATGCGGCAACGTACCAGCATCGTCATCGCGCACCGCGTCTCCACAATTCTACGGGCAGACCTCATCGCGGTCATTGATGAGGGGCGCCTGGTGGAAATGGGCGACCACCCCACTCTGCTCGCTCGCGGCGGCGCCTACGCCGAGCTCTTCCGGCAGCAGCATCTGGAAGAGGAAATCGCGGAATTATGAGAATCGCCGCTCGCTCGCAGCTGGCCGGACCGGCCCCGGAGCCCACTCTGGGCAAAGCCTACGATGCCCGGCTCATCCGCCGGCTTTGGGACTACATCCGTCCGTACCAGCGCGACTTCTGGCTCGCCATGTGGTGTCTGCCGGCAACCTCGCTATTTGTCCTGGCCCAGCCTTACGTGTTGAAAATCACCATCGACCGCTACGTAGTCCGCGGAGACGCCAGCGGAATCCCTATGATGGGGTTGCTCTACGCCCTTGCCGTGTTGGGCGAGTTCACCTTCTTCTACCTGCAGTATTACTTCACCATGCTGGTGGCGCAGAAAAGTATCGCCGATCTCCGCGTAGACATCTTCGCGCATGTGCAACGCCTGGAAGCCGCCTATTTCGACCGCAATCCGGTGGGCCGGCTGGTGACCCGCATGACCACCGACATCGACGTCATCAATGAGATGTTTGCCGCCGGGGCGATTACCATTTTGATGGACGCCGCGACCCTGCTGGGCATCGCTGCCATCATGCTGAGCATCGATTTCCACTTGGCACTGGTCAGCCTGTCACTGCTGCCGCTGCTGCTGCTGGCCATCAATTTCTTCCGGCTGAAGGCGCGACAAAGCTACCGGCTAATCCGCGAGCGTATCGCACACCTGAACGCCTATTTGCAGGAAGCCATCTCCGGGATGGTCGTGATCCAATTGTTCGTCCATGAGAACCAAAGCTTTGCCGAATTCGAACGGCTCAACCACTCGCACCGCGAGGCCAACCACTGGTCAAACATCTACGAGGCCTCGCTGTTCTCGCTCGTGGAAGCGGTCAGCAGCATCTCTTTCGCACTCATCGTGTGGTATGGCGGCCACGGAATTCTGGGGGCCACGCTGGCGTTCGGCACACTCGTGGCCTTCATCGAGTACGTGCAGAAGTTCTTCATCCCGGTGCGGGACTTCTCAGCAAAATACGCGGTGATGCAGTCGGCCATGTCCGCTGCCGAGCGGGTGTTCGAGCTGCTCGACACCAAGCCCGCGATCCACAGTCCCCCGCAAGCATTCTCGCCCCGGGCCGGCCGGCCGAGCCGCCAGCACGGCGCCATCGAGTTCGATCACGTATGGTTCGCCTACAAGCATGAGGACTTCGTCCTGCGCGACGTCTCTTTCCGCGCCGAGCCCGGCGAGAAGATCGCCATCGTCGGCGCCACCGGAGCAGGTAAGACCACGGTCATCAAACTCCTAGACCGCTTTTATGACGTCCAACGCGGCCGGGTGCTGGTGGACGGCGTCGACGTGCGGGACTGGGATGTACAGGCGCTGCGGCGATGCATCGCGCCGGTCGCTCAGGACGTGTTCCTGTTTTCCGGCAGCGTGGCCGAGAACATTCGGTTGAACCGGCAGGACATCAGCCTGGACACGGTCCGGCAGATGGCCACGCTCGTCAATGCGAACGGCTTCATCGAGCGCTTGCCGCAAGGCTACGACGAAGCTCTGCGCGAACGCGGCAGCAACCTGTCCGCCGGCCAGCGGCAGCTGCTCTCCTTTGCCCGAGCGCTCACCTACGACCCCACCATCCTGGTGTTGGACGAGGCCACTTCCAACGTCGACACGGAAACCGAGCTGCTGATTCAAGACGCCATGGAGAGGCTCATGCGCCACCGCACCGCGGTGGTCATCGCCCATCGTCTGTCCACCGTCGAACGTGCCGATCGCATCATCGTCATGCACCACGGCCAGATTCGCGAAGTGGGCTCACACCGGGAGCTGCTGGCGCTTGGAGGCCTCTACGCTCGTCTGCACGCCCTGCAGACGCAGGCGGTTCATGGCGCTCGCGAGCGGGGCAGCGGTCGGGCAGCCATCTCGTAGAGGTTCCTAAGCGATGGTACTAGCGAGGTTGATATCGTGCATAAGCTGGGGCGAGAGGCCGGGGGCTTGCCGGAAGCCTGTCCTGAGCTTGGTCGAAGGATGGCAACATGGGAGGGAAAGTCTCCTGCTGCTCCTGACCCTGTGCCTATCCGGCTGCTCACCCCTGTACGTCCTGCGGGCGGGCTACGAGGAAGCCAAGATCCTGTGGCGGCGCCAAGCGATCGAAACGGTGCTGCGCCGCGACGACCTCGACGCCGACACCCGCGCCAAGCTCGAACTGGTCTTGGCCGCGCGTGCGTTCGCGCGCGACACACTCCGACTGCGGGTCAACGGCAGCTACAGCAGCCTGGCCCGCGTCGACCAGGACCAGGTGGTCCATGTCGTCTCGGCTGCCTATTGCGACCGGCTGGAACCGTACACCTGGTGGTTTCCCATCGTCGGCCGTGTCCCCTACAAAGGTTTCTTTTCGAAAGAGGCTGCTGAAGCTCAAGCCAAGGCTCTCGAGGAGAAGGGCTACGACACCTACGTGCGCCCTTCGGTAGCCTTCAGCACGCTGGGCTGGTTTGCCGACCCGCTGCTCTCTAACCTGCTACGCTACGACCGCGTCACTCTTGCCGACGTGATCATCCACGAACTGCTGCACAACACCGCCTACATCGGCGGTCACGCCGATTTCGATGAGTCCTTTGCCACCTTCGTGGGAAACCACGGCGCGATGGCTTTCTTTGCCACCCGCAATGATACGGAGGCCATGCGACAGGCTTCGAAGGTGTGGGAGGACACGCTGCAGTTCTCCGAATTTCTCGGGCACTTCACCTCACGCTTGCGCCAGGCCTACGCGGCCGGGTTGGGCTGCGCGGGCCGCGAGCCGGTCTTCATGGCGGCGCAGGAGGAGTTCCGCGCGATGAAGTGGCGCACCCGGCACTACGCCGATTTCGCTACACGCCGCCTCAACAACTCCATTGTCTTGCACTACCTGCTGTACGCCGACCGGCTATGGACGTTCGAGACGCTCCTGCAACAACACGGAGACAGCCTGGCCGATACCATTGCCACGATCCTGCGAGCAGCGCGCTCCAGAGAGGGCGATCCGTTCGCGGCAGTCGAAGCCACCCTCGAGTCTTCGAAGTCACGGCTCCAGAGCCCCGAGTCGACGAATGCCGTAGCACGTTGACGCCACGAAGACGCCCACCGCCAGCGCAGCGGCTGCGACGAAGGAGGCGGTGATGCCGGACTGCCGCCACAAAGACAGCGGGGCGTCATAGAAACGGCTCGTGAAGATTGCATAGACCGGCCAGGCCTCGAGCACCACCACCGCACCAATGAACGACATGCACAAAACCATG
>Ga0214473_10000155_pt1 | contig 97155 bp, 89 predicted proteins | sample RVTome_7_FD_203509 | JGI IMG/M metagenome (GOLD analysis project Ga0214473, IMG submission 203509) | Soil microbial communities from uranium-contaminated site in the Upper Colorado River Basin, Wyoming, United States - RVT98D197 | ecosystem: Environmental > Terrestrial > Soil > Contaminated >... | reverse complement strand
TTCCTACGGTTTGGCGGGGATAAGACCGTCGCCACCACCTTCGGTGTCTGGACCGGCCTTACCTCGGTGGGAGGGCCTATCGCGTTCGGTCTTTCCTGCGCGCTCTTCTGGAGGATCCAGAGATCAGACGGTCTGACCATGGCCCTTGGCCTGCTCGGCCTTCTTTTGTATCTGGCCTTCACCGCCGGTCACTCCGGCTTGTACGTAGTATGGGCAGGAAACGCGTCGATCATGTTGTGGAAGCATCGCCGTGATCTCCGTCAACCGGTGGCACTCCGTTCTTTCGGTTTCCTGGAGCGCTGGCGGTGACGCTCCGGCAAACCGGAGGAGATAGGGGAGTTCGGGTCGACCAGCCAACAAGGGCACTGCTCGCTTGGAGTAGCGGCAAGGACAGCGCATATGCGCTTTGGGCCCTTAGGCAACGTCCGGACATCGAAGTCGTGGGATTGCTCACCACCACGAATGCCTCGGTTGGTCGCGTATCTATGCACGGCGTTCACCAGTCGGTACTTGAAGCCCAGGCTGACGCCTGCCGGCTGTCGCTCGAAAAAGTGCCACTTCCCGACCCATGCTCTGACGAAGCCTATCGGGCGGCCATGGCGAAAGTCATCGATGAGGCTCGCCAGCAAGGGATTCAAGCGGTGGCCTTCGGAGATCTCTTTCTCACCGATGTCAGAGCCTACCGGGAGCGGCAGCTCGCCGGTACCGGCATCTCGCCCCTTTTCCCCCTGTGGGGTAGAGCCACCCCGTTGCTCGCGAGAGAAATGATCGACGCTGGTCTTGAGGCGATCATCACCTGCGTCGACACCGAGCAACTGGACGCAAGTTTCGTCGGCCGCTTCTACGACGCCCAGCTCCTGGAAGACCTTCCTTCGTCGGTCGATCCTTGCGCGGAAAACGGCGAGTTTCACACGGTCGCTGTGGCAGGACCCATGTTCCACTGCCGGCTCGACGTAGAAGTGGGTGAAGTGGTCGAACGCCAGAGGTTTGTGTTTGCAGAGGTTCGCAGGAGGTCCTCCGCAGAGGCGCCGACTAAAGAACCGCCTCCACCATGGCTTTGACGTTCTCGTACTTGGCGTCGATGGGCACGTCGCACCCTGACGACAGGATGAAACCACCGGGGCCGATCTCGCGGATCAGCCTCTTCGAGTACTCGCTCACTTCTTCAGGGGTGCCGAGGCTGAGCATGCGCGGTGGAACGTCTCCCATGATGCACATGTGGTCGCCAAGGATCTCCTTGGCTTTGAAGATGTCGGTCTTTCCGTCCAGGGAGAGCACGCACTTGGCCTTGGGCAGCTCCCGCAGGCGCTCGAGGTCGCGAGTCCAGTTGGCGTCGAAGTGCAGGACCGGGATGGCACCTTCTTCTATCGCCGCGTCCACCATCTGCTTGTAGTAGGGGAAGACGAAACGATTCCACAACCGGGGAGAGACGAATTCGCCGGCCGAGCGCCAGCCGCCGATCCATAGACCCATGAGATCCAAGCCGCGGATGACTCCCCGCATCTGCTCGATGAGCACCGGTAGAGCGGCATCCATGGCCGCTTGGACTTTGTCGGGGCGGCGAAAGAGATCGAGCAAGAACTCCTTCATGGACCGTCCACCACAGAAGTACTCGTAGGGGATGGTGGCGACCGCGGGTGTAAACGGAACTATTCCCTTTTCCCGACAGGTCGCCAGCGCATCGGGAACAGTCTTCGCCCAGTCAGTGAAAGCCTCGACGGTTCCGGGAAGACGCTCGGCGTAGTACCGGTCGAGCCAGGGCCCAAAGCCTTCTTCGACGATGGCGGCGTAGTCGGCTAAGGTCATGAGCTCCGTCTCATCGACCTGCCACAGCTCGTCTTCGGGGAGGTCTCGTCCAGGAACCTTTACCTTTGAGAGCCACATCATACTCAAGGAGCTCACGTGGTACGCGGGACTCTGAATCCCGTCGATCTCGCCGAGACTCGTATAGGCCCCGATTATCGTCGGGTACGAAACCATGGGATCGGTGGCCAGCGCCGACATCTTGACACCGAGCGCCCGGGCGGGCCAGGCCGGACCGTTAGGGACGACCGGCACCCGGTCAGGCGTCTTCAGGGCGACCGCATCACGGATGCGTCGCTCGTGGACTTCAAAGAGCTTCTGTGCGGCCGTGTCTGGCATCTCAGCTCACCCCCAGGAACTTCTTGCCGGCAGTCACTCCGTCTTGGGCGGTCTTGCAGTAGACGTCGGCGCCTACATAGTCGGCGGTAGCCTGATCCACCGGGCCGCCTCCCACGAGGATCTTCACCTGACCCCGGAGCCCAGCGGCTTCGATGGTGCGAATGGTTTCCTTCATGTCCTCAAAGGCGGTGGTAAGGAGACAGCTCAGGCCCACCAACTCCGGCCTGCATTCTTTGATGGCATCGACGAAGGCCTGATGCTCCACGTTCACGCCCAGGTTGATGATCTCGATGCCGTTGGAGCTCATGACCGTAGCCACGATGTCTTTGCCGAAGTCGTGGATATCGTTCTTCACCGTACCTAGGACCATGGTGCCCAGTCTCTCCTGGGACTGACCTCTTAGTCCCTCCTGCAGGGGAGCCCCGGCGTTCTTGAAGATATCGGCGGCGTAGATGAGCTCGGAGAGGAAATACTCATCAGACTCAAACCTCTCTCCCACAATGCTCATGCCCGCCTGCAGCTCGTGCAGGATGGCAAGGGGCATCTCCCCGGCAACCAGTTTCTCCTCCACCAGCCTGACCACGGTAGCTTCATCGAGATCGCCCAGGGCCTGGGCGAGGGGTGAGCTGGGCATGGACTCCTGCCTTTCCTTGCTTGACGGGTCTCCAAAAGTCGACGCGCCGTTGAACCCTCGCCTGGCGGGGCGACGGGGGCGGCGATGTTCTTGCCGAGGTCGTCACTATGATAATGGTTTTGGGGGATCGAACAAGCGGCTTGGAAACGAGCCGGCGACTGGAACCTTCCGAAATGCCTATAATCGACCCGGGCGGTCTCACGCCGTCCCCGGGCTACCGGAGACCGGCCTCGGGGCAACTCGAAGTACAAGGGGGCGGATGTGCCGCACGACCAGATATCATCCCAGGAGCGCGTCTCCCGACTTGGCAAAGGCGTCCGCGAGTACGGAAGGCATTAGCGTGACCGCCGCCGGCCCGTCCACTCCCGACGCTGCGACCCCCACCGTAGGCGCGGCCACCGCAGCCGCTGCCATCACCGGCAATACCGTCACCTTTGAACCGTCGGGTCGTCGAGGGCCGGTCGCCCTTGGACAGAACCTGCTGGACGTGGCACGTGGTCTGGGAGTCGAGATAGAGAGCGTCTGTGGCGGCCAAGGCACCTGCGGAAAATGCCGGGTACGCGTCGAATCTGCCGCGGACAGCGTATCCGCTACCACAACAGCGGAGTCTCGGATCCTCAACCCCGAGGCAATAGCTGCCGGAATGCGGCTCGCCTGCCAGACGCAGGCGCCGGGGAACGTGCGGGTCTTCGTGCCCGAGGAGAGTCAGAGGGCGGCGCAGGTGGTACGCAAGGAGGCGGGTGACCGTACCGTACCCCTCGATCCTGCTATCAAGTGCTACCGCGTGGTGGTTGAGCCGCCGACCCTGGACGATCCGATAGCCGATGCCGAGAGGCTGCTCGAGGCGCTCGAGCAGCAGCACGGATTGGCGGGTCTACGATTCGATCTGGGAGCACTGCAGACTCTTTCGGGCGTCGCCCGGCGCGCCAAGTGGGACCTCGCGGTAATCGTGTGGCGGGACGAGGCGGTGGTCGATATCCGGCCCGGGACGGAGCGCCGCCCCCTCCTTGGACTGGCGCTCGATGTGGGGACGACGACCATCGCTGCGTATCTCACCGATCTGACAGGTGGCGAGGTGGTGGCTACCGAATCGGCCATGAACCCTCAGGTGGCTTTTGGTGATGACGTTATCTCCCGCCTCTACTTTGCGACCCACGACCCCGACGGCCTCGCCCAGCTCCACCAGGCCGTCATCGCCGAGGTCGACCAATTAGCCAAGAAAGCCGTGGAACGGAGTGGGGCGGCTCTCAGCGATATCCTCGACGTGGTCATGGTGGGAAACACCGCCATGCATCACCTCTTTCTGCGACTCGATACGCGCTTCTTGGGTATGGCTCCCTTCACTCCCGCGCTGCAGGGGGCTGTCGACGCCAGGACATCCGACCTTGGTCTCACCTTCCACCCCGGGTGCCGGCTACATGTGCTGCCCGTGGAGGCAGGGTTCGTGGGAGCCGACAACGTCGGCGTGCTCATTGCCGAAGCGCCCTACGACCAGGATGAGGTCCTCCTCATCATCGACATCGGCACCAACGGCGAGCTGGTGTTGGGCAACCGGCAGCGGCTGCTCTCGGCCTCTTGCGCTACCGGCCCGGCCTTCGAGGGCTCCCACATCGAATTCGGGATGCGAGCCGCTCCCGGAGCCATCGAGCGCATAAGGATCGACCCGGGCACTCTTGACGTGCGCTTCAAGGTCATCGGCCTCGAAGGCTGGCACACCGACTACCCGCCCGGTGAAGTGGGAGCCCGCGGTATCTGCGGGTCAGGAATCATCGAAGCGGCGGCGGAGATGCTCAAGGCTGGGGTGATCATGCCCAACGGCAATCTCGATGCCCAGCTCTCGCACAAGCGAGTGGTCTTGGAGGACGAAAAACCTCGGAAGTTCGTGATCGCCTGGCCTGAGGAAACGGCTCTCGACCGGAGCATCACGGTGTCCCTCAAAGACATCCGCTCCATTCAATTGGCCAAGGCGGCCCTCCGAGCCGGGGCTGAGATTCTGCTGCGCACCTACGGGGTGGAAAAGCCGGACAGGGTGATCCTGGCAGGCGCTTTCGGGACCTACATAGACAAACACCACGCCCTTGCCATCGGCATGTTGCCCGATTGTGATCCGGCGGCGGTGACCTCGGTCGGAAACGCGGCCGGTGACGGAGCCCGTTTTGCACTCCTCAGTCTGGCAAAGCGCCGCGAAGCTGCTTGGGTCGCGAATAGGGTCGAGTACGTGGAGCTCGCCACGGATCCCGATTTCCAGAGGGACTACGTCCGGGCGATGTCCTTCGACCCCATCTTCGCCATCCCAGAGGAGTAGGTCGCCCCTAAATCTCTGCCGCCGCGTGGAAGCCTTCGTGCACCGCGTCGATTATCAGACGGGGCTTGACGCAGTCGCCGACCACGGCAACCCGGGGCGCCGCCGCCTTTAGAGCATCCACCGTGGCGCGGCGCGGGGTCATCCCCAGGGCCAGTACCACCGTGTCACCCTCCAGGTCGCGCCGCTGCCCCTCGCGATCGGCTACCGTCACTAGGCCGTCGGAGACCGCCACCACAGTCGTGCCCGTGAGCACCTCCACACCAGCCTCGGCCACCAAGTCGAGGAGCATGCTCCGATTGATGAAGTTGAAGTCGAGCGCAGCCTCGTCCAACATCTCGACGACCACGACCTTCTTACCCTTGCCGGCCAGATGGAGAGCCGTCTCGCAGCCCATCCCGCCTCCTCCGGCCACGACGACGCGTTCGCCCGTTTCGACCAGATCGGCGCAGACGTCACCCGCCCAGACCACATTCGCGGTCTGCAACCCGGGGATGTCGGGCAGGGCCGGCTCCGCGCCCACCGCTACCACCAGGCGGTCGGGGCGCTCCGCACCTACCAACGCTGCATCGGCGTCTGTACCCAGGCGTACGTCGATGGGTAGAGCCTTCACCCGGCGCACCAGGTAGTCGAGGAACCGCTTCATCTCGTCCTTGAAGGCCGGGCCCGAGGCGGCGACGAGGTTGCCGCCCAGCCGGCCGCTCTTTTCGAACAGCACCACATCGTGGCCGCGCTCGGCGGCCACGATCGCCGCTTCCATCCCGGCCGGGCCGCCGCCGGCCACCACCACCTTCCGCCTGCGCGCCGAGACCGGCGGCAGGCTCGCCATCTCCGTCTCTATGCCGGTCCGCGGGTTGGTGGCGCAGCGCACGGGTATGAAGCGGGCCACCCGGTTGAGGCACTCGTTGCAGCGGATGCAGGGGATGACCTCATCTTCCAGACCGTGCATGGTCTTGCCGGGTAGGCAAGGGTCGGCGATGAGTGCCCGGGCCATGGCCACCATGTCGGCCCGGCCCTCCGCCACGATGCGCTCGGCCAGTTCGAAGTCCACAATCGCGCCAACGGTCGTCACCGGCTTGTTCACCGTCTGCTTGAGCTTCGCGGCGAAGTGGACGTTCTTACCCTGAGGCAGGAAGTAGGCTGGATGTATGTAGGGAATGAGCTTCAGCTCTCCCATCGTCCCGCACGAGACGTGGAAGCAATCGACCTTGTCCTCGATGAGTTGGGCGAAGCGTATCCCTTCCTCCTGGGACAGCCCTCCGGAAACCAGCTCGTCGGCGCTGAAGCGGTACTCGATGGCGAAGTCGGGTCCGCAGAGCTCGCGCATCCGCGTAAGCACGCGCAGCGGAAACCGGGCCCTATTCTCCAAGCTACCCCCGTATTCGTCGGTGCGCCGGTTCGTGCGCGGGGAGGTGAACTGAGCCAGCAGCCAGCCGTGGCCGCCGTGCAGAAGGACCATGTCGAACCCGGCCTTCTTCACCCTGAGCGCCGCCGAGGCGTAGTTCTCGATCACCTGCTCGATCAACTCGCGGTCCATCACCTGCACGTCGATCTTGTGCCCGAGCAAGGCCTCGTGCAGTTGGCTGGTCATCACCGAGGGAGCGATGGGCGCGCGGTCTCCGATGAGGCCGGGCATGGTCTGTCCCCCTCCGTGACACAGCTCGATGGAGGCCAGCGCTCCATAGCGGTGGATGGCGTCGGCCAGCCGGCTCAAGCCCGAGATCTTGTTGTCGTGGTCGAGGAAGAGCTGTCCGGCGTGAGTGATGCCATAGTCGGCGTCGATCGCGCTTTCGCCTACGGTCACGATGCCCGCTCCTCCCCGGGCCTTGGCCTTGTAGTAGTCCACCAGCTCCGTGGAAGCCGAGCCGTCCACGTTGGCGAGACACACAAGGGTAGGAGCTGCCTCGATCCGGTTCTTGGTCGTGACCGGACCTATCTGCAGTGGCCTGAGCAGAGCGTCCCAACGGGCCATGGTAGCACCTCCTATACGATGGGTGGCACGGAACCGCGCTTGACGAACGTCCCGTCTTGATACTCCTGAAACGCCCGGCGCAGCTCTTCCTCGGTGTTCATCACAATGGGCCCCCGCCAGGCTACAGGTTCGCCCAGTGGCCGCCCCGACACCAGCAGGAAACGGACCGGTTCCTGGCTCGTGACAACCACCACCTGATCCCCGTTGCCAAAAAGGATCGCGTTCTCCCGGCCCACCTTCGCGGCGCCCCCTCCACCAAACTCGCCACTGCCTTCCATCACGTAGGCGAAGACGGTATGCCCCCGTCGCACCGGGTGTGCCAAGCGAGAACCGGCCGGCACCGAGATATCCAGGTACTCCGGATCGGTCATGATGTCCTGCACCGGCCCAGCGGCGCCGTTCACGGCGCCGCAGATCACTCGCGCGACTGCGCCGCCATCCAGGTCGACCAGCGGGATCTGGCTGCTTTTCACATCCTGGTACCGGGGTTCCATCATCTTGTGGCTCGCCGGCAGGTTGGCCCATAGTTGGAAGCCCCACAGCAGCGTCGCCGCACCGGCGGCCGCTGCACCGCCGCCCGCCGCAGCCCCGGCCGGCGGGTCGCTCAGAGGCATCTCCTGGTGGATGATGCCGCTGCCGGCCGTCATCCACTGGACATCACCCGGGCCGATGACCCCGGAGTTTCCCATGCTGTCTCCGTGCTCCACCCTCCCGTGCAAGATCTAGGTGACGGTCTCGATGCCACGGTGAGGGTGCCAGGGGAACCCCGCGATGTAATCCGCCGGGTTGTCCGAGTGAAAATCGTCCAGCAACAGGAAGGGGTCGAGCGCCGGTGCCTCGCCAAAACCGAAGGCTCGCTTCAGATGGACCCCAGCTCCTTCAAGGGTGGGTCGTGCGGGGAAGATCCTCTTGACCGCTCGTGTCTCGGTCACGATAAGCCTCCTTCTGATCCTTACAGGGACTCAGACTCCCTCACAGCTTTTCGCGGCGCGCGCCTTCTTGGGCTTCGGCTCCTTGGGAGGCAACCCCCCCCCGCGTACTCAACCGAGCGCCGCATCCACTCCTCGAGCGCCTCCGGGCTGCTCCACACGGCCTCGGGCACGACGACGTACTCCTTCATCACTCGCCCCGGCATGGGTTCAAACGGCAGGGCGCCGGCCTCTGCTTGAGCGTCCGCCCGCTCCGCCTCGCCCAGCCGAAGGATGATCTTGCGCCCGTGCACGCCCGCGAACATGTGCCCGTTGACGAACAGCGTGAGACCGCCGAACATCTTGCGCCGCTCCACGAGCGGGCAGGGGTCGGCGGCCTGCCCCAGTATGTCGCTCAGCTCACCCGACGCCTTCTCCCAGTCCATGTTGTCCTCCCTCGATCCTGAGCCAACCATACCGGCAGAGGCGGTGCGTCGCGTGACGGACCTCAAGTGCTGCCCGGCCTCTACCGACATTATGGACCAGATGGGCAGAGATCGGCACGCCGAAAAGGCACCCTTTAGGCGAAGAGCCTCTGTCGGGACATGGTGGTAGCCCCGGCGGCGCCCGATGCGACTTTTGTTTGAGAGGCTCAGCTATTGACCCGACCCACGTCGAGGCGGGACAATGGGGCGGCATAAGGGAACACCGGCCTGCGGCGGCTTGGGGGGTGTGCGGTGAAAAAGAAGATGCTCGCGTCGTCACTGATCGTGGCATGCGCGCTCGTCCTCGTCCTTGTCATGGCGGCGGCGGCCTCGGCCGAAGGCGAGCTGCCGGCCGATCCGTGGCAGGTGAGAACCATCCCCACGCCCGTTACGGGGGTGCAGCCGTCTTTTGTCGCCATCGATAGCGGCCGTATCGCCTGGACGGGCGCGGGCGGAGGGAATTCCCGCATGTTCGTGTTCAACCTCTCCACCGGTGTAAACGCCGCCATCCCTGTCACGCTTCCCGGTTCATATTACAACCCCTGCGCCGATGGGCCCTGGATAGCCTATCAGGGCGCTCGCACCGGCACCTACGACGACATCTACCTGTACGACACTGCGAACGGCGCCGTCCAGCAGATCACCGACAACTCATCTCCCGGGGACTGGAACGATTGGAACCCCCGCATTCAAGGCAACCGGATCGTGTGGGAGAAGGACATGCTCGGTTCCGGCGCCAAGCCGGGCATCTATCTGCATGACATCGGCACGGAGGCCACGTCGTTGATCATCGCTGGCGGCGAATACCGCGACCCCGACATCTGGGGGGACTATGTGGTCTGCGTCAAGAACCCGGCGAAGGGAAGCAATCTTGGCTCCGAGATCGTGCTGTACAACTTGGCCACAAAAGAGATCAAGTCCATTGCCTCCGGCGTCAGGAACAGCGACCACCCCCGTATCGACGAGGGCAGGATCGTGTGGACTTCAGGCGACGTCTGGACCGCGCAGGCACCTGATCCCTGGCCCACATACCAGGTCTATGTCTACGACGTCGCGACCGGCGTGACCACTCCCCTCACCAACAACATCGCCGGGAATCTCAACCCGTCCATCGAGGGCGACCTCGTGGCCTGGCAGACCAAACTGCCGGCGGGCGGCGCGATCATAGCCTACGACCTCACGACAGACACCGCGGTCCAAGTGTCGGCGCAAGGGGACACGGTGGGCTACCCCGATGTCGACGGCACCAAGATCGCCTGGTTCGGCACCAAGGGTCTGTACTATGCGCTGCCCAGCTCAGAGGCTACGCGCTTCCCCGACGTCCCCGCCGATTACCCTTACGTCACGGCCATCGAGGGGATGGCCGACCGCCTCATCATCGAGGGATATGATAACGGCAGCTTCGGTCCGGGGGACCCGGTCACGCGCCAGCAATTTGCCAAGATGATCGTGCTCACCATGGGTTTCACCGTGACCGAAAACGATACCTTCACGTTTGCCGACGCATCTGCGATCGTCCACACCAGCGGTGAGCTGTATCCCTATCACTACGTGGCCAAAGCCGCCCTTACCGGCCTCACCGAGGGTTACCCCGACGGCACCTTCAGACCTTTGAACAAGATAACCCGTCAACAGGTGATCACCATGATCGTCCGCGCGGGCAGTCAGATCCTGTTACCGTGGCCCCCAGGCTATCAGGGTGTCCTAAGCTACGCCGACCTCACCCACGGCCAGAACATCCGGCTGGCGGAATCCAACGGTCTGCTGAACGGCATTGTTGGCCCAAACAGGGTCCTGGCCGGCTGGGACACCACGGCTAACGCCACCCGAGGAGAAGTGGCCCAGATGTTGTGGAACCTGTTGGGCAAGCTCCCCCCCGCCGGCTAGAACGAGCCTGTAGTTGTTGGCTGCCGGCGCCGGGCAGGCGATCGCTGGTGGGCGTTCCTTCGCGGGGTGGGATCGAACTGGAGCTGCGACTTGACGTCTCCTCTGCCGGAGTCGGCCGTCATCTTCGACATGGACGGGGTCATACTCGACTCTGAGCACGTTTGGGACGGCGTGATGCACGAGCTGTTCGCGGTGTGTGACCGGCCCTGGAGCGATCCCGACCAAGATGCCTTCGCGGGCGGTGACAACTCGAGGCAGTGGGCCTCGTACCTCCGCCGGATGTGCGGGCTCCCCATGCCGGAGCATGAGATAGTCGAGTGGGTGGTCCGTGAACTGCTCCGCCACTACGCGGAGGCCCTGCCGATGGTGCCCGGGGCCAAGGAGGCGATAGCGCGCCTCGCGGCGAGCTATCGTTTGGGAGTGGCCAGCTCATCCCCGCGGGAGATCATAGCCTTCGTGCTTGCCCGGTCGGGCCTGGACCGGTTTTTTGCAGCGTGGGCCTCGTCCGACGACGTGTCTCGGGGTAAGCCGGCGCCGGATGTATACCTGAGAGCCTGCAATCTGGTCGGGGTCAACCCCTCCCGGTGTGCGGCGGTGGAGGACTCCTCTTCCGGGATCCAAGCAGCCCGTGCGGCAGGATTGAAGGTGATCGTCATCCCCCGTACTTCCTACCCCCTCGACCCATCTTCGCTCGGTCTTGCCGACTTAACCCTCTTCTCTATCGAACAGTTGTGCGCGCAGACGGTAGAGTCGGTCCTCACAAGTTGACATCGAAGGCGGCCGCTTTCAACTGACGGTCCGGATTCCTCTTCCTGTCCGAGGCAGGAGGTATCCTGGTTACATGAGTATCGACGCGACCCAGAAACGCATCCCCGGACTCTCCAAGTCGCGATACACGGGCTTTCTCAGTTGTCCGCGACTCGGCTACCTACGGGCCTTCCCAGCCTTGTTCGCCACGCTCTGCACGGTCGACCCCAGCCGCCAAGCCCTGTTCGACATGGGCAACCGCGTCGGCGAGTTGGCGCGCGAGTATTATCCGGGCGGCCTGCTGATCGGCGCCGACCACCTCCACATCCCGGAGGCGATGCGCCAGACGCAAGAGGCCCTGGCGGCCGGGAGGGAAGTGATCTACGAAGCCGCGATTGAACATGACGGGATCCTCGTGCGCGTGGACGTCCTCCGGCGCTTGGACCATGGTTTCTTCGAGCTCACAGAGGTGAAGTCGGGCACCAAGGTCGATCCGGCAAGGCACGTCCCCGACGTAGCCATCCAACTACATGTGCTCGAGTCGGCCGGCCTCCCGGTTGGACGCGCTCAGCTCATGCATATCGATCGCGACTATGTCCATCCGGGGGGAGACACCTACCGGCCGCGAGACCTCTTCGCGTCCGAAGATGTCACGGACGCCGCCCGCCGGCACATTGCCACCGTCCTCCCCAGCGCTTTGCGCGACATCGCTCTCTGGCTGCGCGCCGCCGAGCCTCCCGAGGTCAGCGTCAAGAACTCCTGCCGCGGATGCGAGTACTACGAGGGCTACTGTCGGCCTCGCTGTCCCGAATTCCCCGTGGGAGAACTCGGTCGAGCCACGGGGGCCATCGCCTGCCTCGAGGCGGCGGGCATTGCCGACCTGTGCGAGCTGGCCCCCAACAGCCTGGAGTACGCTCGCCTGGCCGGTCTCCTGCGGACGAGCAGCCTTGGGCCCCGTGTTCTGCGCATGATCGACGCAGTGCGCGGCGGCCAGTTGCGGGTCGAACCCGGATTGGGAGAAAGCCTGATCCGTCTGGCCTTCCCCCTACATTTCCTCGACTTCGAGTCCTGGAGCCCGGCGCTGCCGGTCTTTGCGGGTACGCGCCCATATGAGCAGATCCCTTTCCAGTGGTCCGATCACCGCCTGCTGGTCGATGGAACATGCGACCACGCAGGCCACCTCGCCGACGGTTGCGACGATCCGCGCATCGAAGTGGCCGCCTCTCTCGTCTTGCGATTCGCCGATGCCGGCTCGATCTTGGCCTACCACGCCTCGTTTGAGCGCGAGCGGCTCCGAGACCTCGCTTGTCTCGCCCCGGCACTGGAGGCGCCGCTGCTCGACATGGCCAAGCGCCTGGTCGACCTGGAGACGATCGTCGCCGACCATGTCTACCACCCGGACTTCCACGGCAGCTTCTCGCTAAAGTCGGTCTTGCCCGCGCTGGTACCTGGCTGTGGGTACGACGGCCTGGCTATCCGTGACGGCGGTGCGGCCGCCCTGGCCTACGAACGACTCCGGCGACTGCCGCCCGGCCCCGAGAGAGAGGGGTTGCGCGCCGACATGATCGAATACTGCGCCCAGGACACCCGAGGCATGGTAGAGATCTACCAGGTGCTGCGACGGCTCACCTAGACTGGTCGGTGGCGAACTACTCCTCGGCAGGGACAGGCTCCTCCGTGGCCTCGGGCCAATCCTCCAAAAGGGGTGGCGTCACCTCCTGAGGTGCCCTCACAGGACGCCCCGCGGCAGACATGATCCTCGCATATTCGAGAGGAAACTCTTCTCTATATCGTTCCGCGGGCACCTTGCCCGTAAAGATCGACTTGTCTATGGGAAACACGGACCGAGCAAAGTGGGCGAAGTACACGTGAACTATTGCCATCCAGCCTATGGCCAAGATCGCCGCATCGCTATGAATGAGCAAAGCCAAGGGCAATGCCCAGCCGCCCAGACGATCGGCGGCCCCAATCGGGTACATGAGTATGAAACCACTTCCCACAATAACGATCGCCCCCGCGTAGACCAGCCAGTAAGCAAACTTGTTCCGGTAGCTGAACCGGTCGAAACGCGGCGGTTCCTTGCTCAAGCCAAAGGCGTGTTTCATGTCCTGGACGAAGTCCCCGATGTCCTTGAACTTGGGCAGCATCGCCGTGGAAAATGGGCGCTGAACGAGCAGGTACATCAGGTGGTAAACGCAGACAGCGATCATGACCCAGGCGGCGTAGCGGTGCACCGCCCTCATGTTATCGATGCCGCCCCATCGTCCCATCCACCACCCACTGATGGCCCAGTTACTGTATCTCAAAGGCAGGCCGGTGATGGCCAAGATGGCAAACGAGCAGAACATCAAAGCGTGCTGGGCCCTCTGTTGCACGTCAAAGCGGATGATGGAGGTGCCATTTATGCGTTCGCTTGTCGCTGCATGTGCGCGCATGATTCGCCTATTCCCCCTTCTTGCGACGTTTGACCTTACGAATGATCCGCGGCACACCCCGTAGGCCGATCGACGTTGCGACTATGAGCACACCGCCGGCCAGCATCGCGCGGCTGAATATGTAGAAGGACGTCCCTGTCCAGTACACCTGGGGAAGGAAATCGGAGTTCACCGCTTTGTGGCCCAGGAACCCCTTGACGAACTCCGGCCCGGCGCCAGAATGACATATTTGGCAGGTCCTCAACAGGTTATCCATGCCCGCAACCGGGGCGGCGGGGTCGCTAGTTGCTTTGATGTTGTGCGAACCGTGACAGTTGACACAGGTCGCCGTGTTCAGTTGTTGAATGGTGGCATTGTCCGGCGATAGCTTTATCGCCTTGCCGTGATACGAACGCATGTAAGAATCGTAGACTTTCTCCACGATGCCGTACTTGTCCATCAGTTTGGGATCGTCGTGGCACTTGGCACAAGTCTGGGCAATATTCTTGGGATACGTAGATGCTTCTGGTTCCAACACCCGCACCACATTGTGTGGATTCGAATCAGAGCTATGGCAATCGGTACACGTGGCAGGGTCGCTGTTGCCACCGGGTTGAGGCACACCGTGGACGCTGTTCATGTACTGGCCGTACTCGTACTGATGGCATGAGCCACATTTCTCGGCCAGGCCCAGCTTCGTGAGCGAAATCTGCACTTCGTGCGGCTTGCTGGTATGGCAGGTTGTGCAGTCCTTGTAGCGGTGAACCGTGTTTGACAATCCTGCCGGATCTACGTACAGAGAAATAGTTGTGCCATCGGGCTGCTGTTTGCTAAGTGAGGGGTCTCCGTGGCAGGAAAGGCAGTTGTTCTGATCCAAATACCCCAGCGCCGTGGTGGGATCAGAAGGAAGTTCCGAGCCAACCGTGGGGGCCGGACTGGTAGTCGGGACCGGACTGGTAGTCGCGCCCGTCGTGCCGGTACTGCTGCTTGTGGTGCTGCTGGTGGTCGCGCCCGTCGTGCCGGTACTGCTGCTTGTGGTGCTGCTGGTGGTCGCGCCCGTCGTGCCGGTGGGCTTGGCCGTGGTAGCCGTGGGTTTGGCTGTGGTGGTAACGGGCTTGGCCGTGGTGGTAACGGGCTTGGCCGTGGTAGTTGTGGGTTTGGCCGTAGTGGTAGTGGGCTCTGCGTGGCAGTGGCCGGGACTTGGCTCTGCGCACGTAGCGCCCGGATTGGCGGTCGCCGGTCCGGCGTAATACGTCCAGCCGGCTAGCCCGATAGCCACCGCTCCCACTAATGCGAGACCAATAGCGAGACGCGACGAACTCAAAGGTTTACTCCACACTGAAGCCTACCTTTCTCACTCGACGTCCCCTCTCTCCCGCGGTCCGCCAGCCGCTGTCAATAGTCGGTGACTTTTTGACAGACGTGCGTGCACCTATGGCATAGGTATACACGAGCAAGATGCGTATGTCAATCAATTACCTACACTATGGTAAGGTTTGTCCTACACAGATAGACGCCTTATCCTACGAGCGGTAGAGGACCCCAGGCCCTCAGAGCGATCCCAATGATGAGCGGTACCCCGGTGGCGACCTTGGTGGCGACGGCCTCGTAGCGGCCAAGTGTGTAGCGAGAGGTCCGCCGGGCCAGCCCACGGGAGGCTCGCTGGCAAGAGGCTGTGATGGCGCAGGAAGCGCAGCAGCGAGCGGTCCGCCGTCAGTGATTCTGGCCGGCTCCTAGGTTAGCGGAGCGACTCGTCAAGGACTCAGGAGAGACCGGTTGCGCGCCGGCACTGTCCGCCGTCCCGTCTGGTTCCCGACGCCCAGTCCGACTCTCCGGCTCTGGCGCGCCGCCGAGTCGCCGCTTAGTCGCGCTCGAGGAGTGCCTCCGCCGGGATCGGTGCCTCGCCCCGCTGGTCGACCGGTATGGCCTCCACATGTGAAGAGGCGGCCTGTAGCGCCAGCGCCCCGTCGGATGTCGGGTCGATGTTGGCCGCGGCCACCAGTTGAGCGTACTCCAACGGATACTCTTCTCTATATCGCATGATGGGCACCCTGCCCGTAAATATGGATTTGTTCATAGGAAACACCAGCGGAGAGAGGTGGGCGAAGTACATGTGGACTATGACTATCCAGCCCACAGCCAGGACCGCCTCGTCGCTGTGCGCGACCAGAGCGAATGGGATCGCCCAGCCGGGCAGGATCTTGGCGGCTCCGACAGGGAACATGAGTATCAAACCGCCGCCTATCATGATGACAATGCCCCATCCAACCGCCCAGTAGTCGAACTTCTCCCGGTAGCTAAACCGGTCGAACTTCGGCCGTTCATCGGACAAGCCTACATAGTACTTCACGTCCTGGGCGAAGTCCCTGAAGTCTTTGACTCGAGGCAGCATCTTGGTGGGGAACGGGCGTTTCAACACGACCATCGAGATCAACAGGTACATCAAGTGGTACACGCAGGAAGCGATCATGACCCACGCGGCGAAATGATGCACTCCCCTCAGGTTATCGATGCCACCCCACACTCCCATCCACCACTGGTTGATGGCCCAATCGCTGAACTTCATAGGCAGGCCGGTGATAGCCAGGAAGATGAACGAGGAGAACATCATGATGTGCTGGATCCTCTGATTTATGTCGAAGCGGCGGATGGAATCTCCGTCTATCCGTTCGACTGTGGCTCCACGTCTAGCCATGATGATCCTAGTCCTCCTTCTTGGGAGGTTTACCATTGCGCTTGATCCGCCCCACACCCCATCGACCAACCGGCATGACGACCATGAGAATGCCCCCCGCCAGGACCACTCGGGTAAACACAAAGAAGAACTTCTCGCCCCAGTACACCTGGGGAACGAAGCTGGGGTCCGCCTCTTTGTGGCCGAGGAATCCCTTGGCGAACTCGACGCCGGCGCCGGGATGACACTGCTCGCAGGTCTTCGCCAGGTTCTCCATGCCCGCGACCGGCGAGTTGGGGTCGGAGACTGACTTGATGTTGTGCGAACCATGACAGTTCACACACGTGGCCGTGTGCAATTGTTCGATGGCGACACTGTCCGAAGAAAGGCTGATCGCTTTGCCGTGAAACGATCTCATGTACGAATCGTAGACTTTCTCCACGATGCCGTATTTGCCCATCAACTGGGGATCGTTGTGGCACTTGGCACAGGTCTGGGCGACGTTCTTTGGATATGTAGAGGCTGACGCGTCCAGCACGCGCACCACATTATGGGGATTCGAGTTGGCGCTGTGACAATCGGTACACGTGGCAGGATCGCTGTTACCGCTTGTCTGAGGCGCGCCGTGGACGCTCTCGATGTACTGGCCGTACTCATACTGATGGCAGGAGCCACATTTCTCGGCCAGGCCCAGTTTCGTGAGCTCAAGCCGGACTTCGTGTGGCTTGCTGGTGTGACATGTCGTGCAGTCCTGGAAGCGGTGAACGGTGTGTGACAATCCCGCAGGGTCCACGTACAGGGAAATAGAAGTGCCATCGGGTTGCTGTTTACTAAACGAGGGGTCCCCATGGCAGGAGAGGCAGTTGTTCTGATCCACGAACAATACGGGCGCGCTTGGATCGCCCGTTGGTGCGGAGCCGGCAGATGTCACTGAGACGGTGGTCGAGACCGGGCTGGTGGTCGGAACCGAACTGGTGGTTGCACCGGTCGTGCCGGTACCGCCTGCGGTAGTGCCGGTGGTCGCGCCGGTCGTGCCGGTACTGCTGCTTGTGGTGGTGCCTGTGGTCGCACCGGTCGTGCCGGTGCCGGCCGCAGTGGTCGCCGTGCTGGCCTTGGTGGTGGTTGTGGCCGGCTTGGCGGTGGTAGTCGTGGGCTTAGCCGTGGTGGTCGTAGGCTCAGCCGTGGTAGTCGTGGCCTGAACGTGGCAGCCAGGTGTGCCGTGGCCCGGACCCGGATTGCACGTTTTATCCGGAGTGGCGTTCGCCGGTCCGACATATGCCCATCCGGCCAGCGCAATAGCTACCGCCCCAACAAACCCTAGACAAAACGCGAGGCGCAAAGAACCAAAACGTCTACTCGACATCTGAATCACAACCTACGTTTCTCACGGGGCAGCCCCCTTGCCCGCAGTTGACACGGCCATCCGGCGCCACTTGGATCGTTCCCCTTCGAGGAACCTCTCTCCTACTCCCCCAAGGAGCACGGCCAAGTCCAGACCTTTCCTGCGAATACTGTATACATGACCAACATGACTATGTCAATAACCTACGACAAACTTGTAGCGCTTTCGCCTACAATGGCGAGTCAACGTCCTACAAAGTGAGGGGCCTTGTGGCCAGGATGCCGATCTCGACCGAAGGCGTCGCCTCCACCCGTTGCGTCATGCGCGTCTGGTTCAGTATTCTCACTTCAGCGAGCAGCCACTGCTCGGGCAGAGTGTCCTGGGGAGGCCCGGCGGCGGAGCGTGCAACGGAAGGTAGGGCGACCATGACCGACGGGTCGATGAGTACCGATTGGCATTATTCGAAGCGAGTGGCCGCGGTAGCGGCGGCGGTGCGGGGGGCTGCAATCTCGCCATGCTTGCGGCCCTAAAAGAGAAGACCCTGCCCCAAGCCGGAGCGACGAGGCGCGGGAGCGCGGAGGCTCAGGTATGCACCCGGTACTGCTGACCTTCCATCTTAGCGGTGCTCAGTTGGTACTTCGCGCCTACAGCACCTTCTATGTGCTCGCCTGGGTGGTCGCCGTCGCCCTGGGCACGGTGGTGGCATGGAGGCGTGGCTTCTCGTGGTGGCGAGTGCTCATCACTTTCGCCATCGCCCTCGCGGTAGGCGTCGGCGGCGCCCGGCTGCTCGACCTTGGAGTCAACTGGGGCTACTACTCCGAAGATATCGGCCGGGCGTACGGAGTGGGGTTCCGGGGCTTCTCCCTCGATGGAGGGCTGGTGCTGGCGCTGGCCACGGCGCTGCTTCTGTCGCGCGCCTTCCGTCTTCCGGTCTGGCGCCTGGCCGACAGCGCCGTGCCCGCGCTGGCCTCCGGGATCGTACTCATGCGCGTCGGCTGCTTTCTGAACGGCTGTTGCTTCGGTACGATCACCTCGCTTCCCTGGGGAGTCACCTACCGGCCCGGGAGCGCGGCCTGGGCGTATCAAGTGGCCACGGGAAAGACCGGCCTGCTGGGCTTCACCGGAGCTGTTCGTCCGGTACACCCCACCCAGCTATACGAGATGATCGCCGCGGTGGTGATGTGCGGGGTGGCGATCGCACTCATGCGCCGCCGTGGGGAGACCGGTGCGCCCTCGGCTGGAAGCGGGGTCCCCTTTCTGGCTTTCGCACTAGGTTTCACCCTCTTTCGATTGGGCAATTACTTCCTAAGGGCGAGGCTTCCCACGGCAGCCGGGCCTACCTGGTTCTACCCCGTGTTCTACCTCATCGTAAGTGCCGGTCTGGTGGGGTTCTTGGTGTGGCAACTGCGTCAACGTGCTCGCAAGGAGAAGACGATCCCATGAATACACCATACGGCCTCTCAGTGGACGTCGACCTCCCCTACGACCAGGCACTAGAAAAGGTCACGGAGGCTCTCAAGACCGAGGGGTTCGGCGTCTTGACGACGATCGACGTCAAAGCCACAATGAAGGCCAAACTCGACGTGGATTTCCGCCGCTACGTCATTCTGGGAGCATGCAACCCGCCCCTGGCTCACAGCGCGCTTTCCGAAGAGTTGGAGATCGGCCTGCTGCTGCCGTGCAACGTCATCGTCTACGAGCGCGATGAGGGTGGGTCGACGATATCGGCGATAAACGCCCTTGCCGCCATGAGCTTCACCGGTAACCCGGCTTTGGAGACGATAGCCCAAGAAGCCTCGGCCAGGTTGGAGAGAGTGTTGGCCGCAATCGGTTCGTAGCGACCGGCCGGCGAGGCAGAGCGTTTGCGGAGCTCGCTCTAGTCAGAGCCGCGCTTGAAGGCTCCCTTTATCCCCCCGGTCTGCTGAATGGTCGCCTCCGCCTCGGGGCCTACGAAGGCCACGTCCTTGCCCAGTTCGATCGACATTGGAGTCGGAAGAAACGACCGACCCCCATAGGTGTCGGCGAGGAGGCCTCCGGAAAGCTCATACCCTTCTACCGCTCCGGAGTGCTCGTCGAACTGGAAATCTTCCACTTTGCCCAGTTCCTTGCCTTCGGTGGTCTGGAGCCGGAGCCCGCGGATGCTCGTGCCCTTGTCAAGCACGGCCTTAATATCGGGGGCTTGAGCCACCTTGACCACGTTGCCGGCGGCATTCAGGACGACAGAATCCGGGCCGATAGCCTGGAGAGCCGCCCAAGGCGCCACCTTTGCGCTGCGGAGTAGGCCCTCGGAGATGATGAAACCCAGCACCTGCCTGCCTGATTGATCGACCACCAGGTCCTTGATCTTCCCGACCTCGCGCCCACCTTCACGCACGATCACCGGCCGTCCTACCACTTCACCCGCTTTGACCACCGCGCACCTCCTCACAGAGCGACGCCGGACCCCACCAGTACGAGAAGACTTCCGACTACGCCAAAGCCCGCACCGATCCGGGCGCGCAGCCGAACAGATGGGTTGTCCCAGTGAGTTCCAACACGAGCAGCACGGCGACGACCAGCACGATCAGTGCGGCCACATCCCACCAAAGACGGCCACTCTTTCTTCCAAGGAATCTGGGCATCCATGCCTCCATTGGGGCGGGTACGCGCGCGCTCGATCTGGGTTGTTTTTCCATTGTATACAAATTGCGGCCGGCGGGAAGAGTGAGATGACAACTCGCGCGCACAATGCGTCGTTTGATCATGGTCGGCCGCAGACAGACGGAGGAGTAGTGCCCAACCACCTTGCAGGGGAGACCAGCCCGTATCTTCTTCAGCACGCGAACAACCCGGTGGACTGGTATCCATGGGGCCCAGAGACCCTAAGGCGGGCGAGTGAGGAGGACAAACCCATCTTCTTGAGCATCGGGTATTCCGCTTGCCACTGGTGCCATGTGATGGAGCGGGAGTCCTTCACCAACCCTGAGACCGCGGCCTTCCTGAACGACCACTTCATCAGTATCAAGGTAGACCGAGAGGAACGACCTGACCTCGACGCGATCTACATGGAAGCAGTGACGGCAATTACCGGGCGAGGGGGTTGGCCGCTCAGCGTTTGGCTCACCCCCGGTGGCGCCCCGTTCTACGGGGGGACCTATTTCCCGGGGTCCCCGCGGTTCGGAACGCCCTCGTTCCGCCAGGTCCTCGAAAAGATCATCGAGACATGGCAAACCCGCCGCGGGGAACTCGATCACGCGGCCGCAACGATGCTCGCGCATCTCGTTTCCGACCAAAGTGAGCCGGACAAGCGACGGCCGGAGGGAGCGGCGCCGCCCAGCCAGATTTTCGAGCGAGCGCTTCGCGGTCTTCACGCTTCCTACGACTCGGCGAACGGCGGGTGGGGTGATGCCCCCAAGTTCCCGCAGCCGCTAGTGCTGGAAGCCCTGCTCGCTCGCCTTAGCGAGAGTAGTCAACCTTCACTTCAGGTTGAGATAGAGACTACTCTTGACGCCATGGCGGCGGGGGGCATCTACGATCATCTGGGCGGAGGCTTTCATCGCTACTCCACCGACGAGCGTTGGCTTGTGCCCCACTTCGAGAAGATGCTGTACGACAACGCCCAGCTCGCCCGCTGTTATCTGCACGCATGGCAACTGGTGAGAAAGCCCCGCTATCGAACGGTGGTGGAGGACACGTTGAAGTACCTCCTGCGCGAGATGCGCCACCCCGATGGGGGCTTCTTCAGCGCTCAGGACGCCGATTCAGAGGGGACAGAAGGCGCCTTTTTCGTTTGGACTCTGGAGGATATCCGGCAGGTCCTCGCTCCCGAGGAGGTCGACCTCATCGCTACCATGTACGGCATGACCGCGCAGGGGAATTTCGAAGGCGCCAACATCCTCCACGTGGTCGTCGATCCGGGAGAGAATCTCGATCTCCTGGAGGGGGCGCGAGACAAGCTCCGCAGCGCTCGCGGGAACCGTATACGTCCGGCCCGAGACGACAAGGTCCTCGCCGGATGGAACGGTTTGGCGCTGACCGCGCTAGCCGAAGCCGCCCGAGTCCTGCCGTCCGAACGATATCGCGAAGCAGCGGAACGCGCCGGCGAGTTCATACTCCACGAATTGCTGCGGCCCGGCTACCGGGTCTTCCACTCGTGGAAGGACGGCCTGGCGTCGGGCAACGGCTTTTTGGACGACTACGCCTGCCTGGTGGACGGACTTCTTGCCCTGTACCAGACTACCCTTGCCGAGCGCTGGTTCGTCGCCGCGCGAGGCCTCACCGATGCGATGATCGAGTACTTCCGTCGCCAGGGAGGAGGCTTCTACGATACCAGCTCCGATCATGAGACCCTCATCACCCGGCCTCGATCACTCCAGGACAGCCCAACTCCCAGCGGCAACTCCATGGCAACAACGGTACTCCTCAAGATGGCCGCCTACTCCGGCGAGAGCACATATTGGACCCTTGCTGAGGAAAGCCTCGGCCCCATGGGACCGCTCGTCGAGCGGGCGCCCCTGGGCTTCGGCCAGTGGCTATCCGCGTATCACTTGGCCGGAGGCCTCGTCGAGATCGCCCTGGTGGGCGACATGGATCACCCGAGGACCACGGCACTCCTCTCCGTGGTGAACAGCACGTTCCGCCCCGCGCAGATTGTTGCCGCTCGTCCTCCTGGGGCCACGTCCGTCATCGCCATGCTGGCGGGACGAGAGCCGTCGGGCAATAACGTAGCCGCTGCCTGGGTTTGTCGGCACTCGACCTGCGCGGCCGCCACGAGTGACCCTGAGGAGTTGCGGACTCTCTTGGACAGCCAGACACCCTGAGGGGCCCCGCGAGGCGGACACCCTGAGGGATCCCGCTCCAGCTGCGCAGGTGCGATTCTTCCCCCGGGACCCCTCAGGGTGTCCACTTGTTGGTTGGGCGCAGCCGAAGCGCCGACCCCGGCGTCACCCGGCAAAGTCGATATACACTTCCTTCACGTCCCACAGCGTCTCGATCTTCTCGGCGATGTCGGCCTTGATGACTGCCGCAAACTGGTGGTCGGCCGGCAGATCGGCCACGATGTACACCACCCCGTCCTCGAAGCGGATATCCTTGATGAGGTCGGTGCGGACCACGTCCAGGCCGCGCAGAGGGTTCATCACGTGCCGGAGGCGCTTGGTGATTATCTCCACGGTGGTCGGCACCCGTTCCGTGATGAGCCCATGCTTCTCTTCGTAGTCGCGAATCGCGGCCCGCAGGCCCTCAACTGCCAGCACCGAGCAGTGGGACTTGAGCGGGGGCAGGCCGCCCAGCTCTTCCGACGCCTGCTTCCAGGAGATCTGCTTCGCCTCTGAGATGGTCTTGCCCTTGGCCATCTCGGTGATGATCGAACCCGTCGCTATGTTCGACGCGCAGCCGTAGGACTCGAACTTGACGTCTTCTAGAACCTTCGTTTCGTCGTTTACCTTGATGTAGACGGCCACCATGTCCCCGCACGCCGGGCTGCCCTCGGTCGACTTGCCGTCTGGATTCTCGATCGTGCCCACGTTGCGGGGGTTGCGGAAGTGCTCGAGAACCTTGTCGCTATAGGGAAAAGGCATGCTATCGCTCCTTCTCTTCGACCGGCGTCAATGGACTGATGACCCGCAGCTCTCGCACCACCTCGGCGATGGCGTCGACCACTCCGTCGACATCCTTCTCTGTGTTGTATCGTCCCAGGCTGAAGCGGACCGACCCATGCGCCCGTTCGTGGTCGCCCCCAATACCCATGATGACGTGGCTGGCCTCCAGCGACTTGCTGAAGCAGGCCGACCCGGTGCTCACGGCGAAGCCTCGCATGTCGAGCTGCAAGGTGATCGATTCGCCCTCTACGTAGTGGAAGGTGATATTCGCGTTTTGAGGCAGACGACGGGTGCGATGGCCGTTGAGCGTCGTATGGGGGATGGCAGCCCGAGCTCGGTCGAGCAATCGGTCGCGCAGCCCCCGGATCCGCTCGTTCTCCTCCGGTGTGACCAGTTCGGCCGCGGTGGCGAAGCCCACGGCCGAGGGGATGTCTTCCACCCCGGCCCGGTGGTTGAACTCCTGAAAGCCGCCGTCCATCCACTTGGCAAGAGGGGTGCCGCTCCTCAGGTACAAACCGCCCACCCCTTTGGGGCCGTGGATTGTGTGACCAGAGACGGTCACGAGATCGACCGGCTGGGTGCTCACATCCAAGGGCAACCTGGTGAAGCTGTGCGTCGCATCGGTGTGGAAGAGGACGCCTTTCTCCTGACAGATCCTGGCGATGCTCTCCACGTCCTGAACCGTCCCGATCTCCTGGTTGGCGTGCTGAATCGAGACCAAGATCGTGTCCCCGCTGATTGCCCTCTCGATGGCGGCAGGGTCGACGAGCCCCTCCGCATCAACCTCGAGCACGGTCACGCGGAAACCCTGCTTTCCCAGAGCCGCTGCCGCATTCAGCACCGGGAAATCCTCGATGCGCGACGTGATGAGGTGCTTGCCCTTCTTCTCCCCGAGCGCCAGTGCGACGCCCTTGAGGGCCATGTTGCTGGACTCGGTGTTTCCGGAGGTAAAGACGAACTCCTCGGTCTGGGCACCCAGCCGGCCCGCCAGCGAACGCCGAGCTCGGTCCAGCCCCTCCCGCGCCTCGATGCCCATGGAATAGCCGAATTCCGAGGTAGCCACGGCATACGTGTCGAAGAAGAAGGGGCGCATAGCTTCCAGCACACGTTCGTCCAGCCGCGTGCCGGCGGAGTTGTCCAGATAGATAGTCTCGCCGAACATGTCCGATCCTAGATGAACAAGGTGACGGTGGAGTTACGCGCTTCCTCGATGTAGGTACCGACGGTGCAGTACTCCCCGATGAGATCCTGGCGCAGGTCCTCGGCGCCAATCCCCATGATGTCCATGGTCATGTCGCAGGCGAAGATCTTGCCCCCCAGCTCCTTGAAATCCTGGGCGAGGCGCTCGAGCGAAACGACGCCGGCCTTTTTCATCCTGCGCTTCACCATCCATTTGCCAAGTCCCAGCATATTCATCTTGGAGAGCGGGCCACTGTCCAGCCCGCCCTTCTTCAGGCGCATGAGACCCCAGAAGGTGAAGTACAGGGAGGCTTCCATGCCCATTGCTAGCGCCCCATTGGCGATGATGAAGGCACTGTAGATCTTGTCGAAGTCACCACTGTGCACGACGATGGTGGTCTTCTCCATCGCGGGCGGCTCAGTCTCCTGCGGCGCTGAGGCGCTCGCCGTCAGCGTTGTATCCGGATCTTCCACGTGTCGCCCTCCTCTTCTACGCTCAGTAGTTCCAGCTTGAGCGCCTTCACAGCCAGTGGTATCTCCTTCTTTGACGACGGGTGGGTGCCCACAACTTCCACCACATCACCGGGGGCCGCCTTTCGCAAGGCCTTACGCACTTCGACCAGAGGGATGGGGCACGTCTCCCCCCGCACATCAAGTCTGATCTCAGCCACTCGCTTGTCCTCCCCTTGAATAACCCACGCAAGCCGGCACGGCCGGTACGTTGTTGGCTACCCGTGCCCGCCCAGCCATAAACAAAAGGCGCCGGGAAACCGGCGCCTCGATGTCGTAGGAGAAACTGGCTCTCACGCGAGCTGCCAGCAAGACCTCGGTTCAGAATGACGGTTCGCCGACAGGTTGCGATCGGTGCGGGTAAGGCAAGGACCCAAGGAGCGCTCGTAGCAGCGCTACGGGCGCGACTGAGGACGACGGATCACGCCGCTCAGCGCGGACTCGGCGGCCAACGCTTCATTCTGAAACGAGCTTCAAGCCCTGCGACTACTACCAGCGTGACCCTCCGCCCCGGCTGCCGCCGTCGCCGCCGTAACCGCCACCGCCACCACCATAGCCGCCCCGCCCGCCGCCGCCACCGAAACCGCCCGGCTTCCGTTGTTCCTGCTCGCGAGCATTGTCGACATTGATGGCGCGGCCGTCGAGATCGATTCCATTGAGAGCGGCCTTCGCAGCCTCACCCTCTTCGGGTGTGCTCATCTCAACAAACGCGAAACCCTTGGGGCGACCGGTCTGCCGATCGGTGATGAGATTGACCGACACCACCTCGCCGTGTTCGCCGAAGGCCTTTTCCAGAGTTTCTTTGGTGGTGCCGTAGGAGAGGTTGCCGACATACAGTCTTGCCGTGCTCATCATATCCTCCACAGATCCCGATGACAGAACCGCATGCGTTCGGATGCACCTGCGGACGGACGAGTAGATGAAGCACTCTGCACGTCGCGGCGAGAGCTTCCTATCGATGCCGCCCAATCATACTGATTCGCGTGTAAATAATGCAAGCGCTTTCTGGGCGGCGCATCACCGGCCGCTGGGGTGGGTATGAACCTCCCGGTGGCCAAGGCTTCATTCTGAAACGAGCCTTAAGGGGGGCGAGGCCGATGACGTACCGCGGGAAAGTGCGGACGCATCGAGGAGGGAAGTTGCAGACGGATGGATGACCATAGCCTTTCCTGGGCTTTAGATTGCGCGCCTCGGATCAAGGAGCAGATCGGTGATCGCAGTCCCGCGTTCTTCTTGGATTTCGACGGGACCTTGGCGCCGGTAGCCCCCCGCCCCGACCTGGTCGAACTGCCTCCTCGGACCAAAGAGGTCTTGGCCTCCATCGCGCGGCGCTACCTGTTATGTTTCGTCTCCGGCCGCGGCATGCTTGACCTCCGGCGCAAGATCGGCCTCACGTCGGTGTTCTACGCGGCGGATCACGGCCAGCGCATCGTAGGGCCTCTGGGGTCGGGGATCGATCTTGAGGTCGGGGGAGATAAGCGAAGTGGGTTGGAAGCGGCCGCTATGGAGCTCGACCGCCGGCTCCGCCCGGTGGCGGGAGCGGTGGTGGAGGCAAAGGGGCTCTCGTTGTCGGTCCACTACCGGCTGGTCGCTGAAGGGGAACGGCCTCTGGTCAAGCAGACGGTCGCCGATGTGGCCGACGGGTTTCCCGATCTCCGCGTGACCGGAGGCAAGCTGGTGCGCGAGCTGCGACCCCAGGGGGCGTGGGACAAGGGCCGGGCGATGCTGTGGCTGCTGAAGCGACTAGGCTGGGGAAAGGGCGATTCGTGCCCCGTCTGCCTGGGCGACGACCAGACCGACGAGGATATGTTCGCAGCGGCGGCGGGCTGGGGCGTAGCCGTGGTGGTCGGCGACACAGGGGGGCGCCCAACTCACGCCCACTACCGGCTACGCGATTGCGACGAGGTTGTGACCCTACTTGAGGTGCTCGGGGCCCACGACGATTCGAGGGCGCGCCTTATCGGGTAGAATCTACGGGCGGCGCGGACGGGCGGGCGGAGACGGGTGGGCGGAGGTTCTTTAGTGGTTGATTTTGCCATCAAGGACTGTGCGCTGGCAATCGTAGCAACCGGCCGCCGGGCTCAGACGCTCCGCGAATTGCGCGATATCCTGCGCGACATCCACTCGGGCTGCATCTACCATCACTTCTGGGGAACGTTGCTTCGCCCGCAGTTCTCCGACCGGGAGTACAACAATGACTTCGCCACCTGGTGTCACCACAGTCTCCATGACAATCGGGTCGCCGAGCGTCTGGCCGTCATCGATCCGGCCGACTTCATCGACCTGGAAGAACTGCGCCGGGAACTGATCGAGGTCATCGAGGAGCGGTTGGATGAGACCGAGCTGATGCTGTTCGCCCGAGCCGATCAGCAGTTCCATTTCACTCGCTCAGTCATCGTGGTCTTCGACACCAACCGGCGCCTCGCCCTTCCGGCGGGGCTGGTGAGCGTGCTGCCGGAGCTATCGGTGGGAAGCATCTTCTACCACTTCGTCGACGCTCGACGCCGAGAGCCGATCGGGGTTGATGACTTCCGGGCCTGGCTTCTGGGCTTGGGGCCGGAGTACGAGGGTCTCTGCGCCGCGCTTGCCGAAGTCGATCCCTACTTTGAGTCGCTCTTCGCGCTCCGCGACCGCCTGGCCGAGCTGTTCGCACAACATCTGGGCGATGGCGAGCCGGCTACGTCCTCGACCCACAAACCAGGGAATTGACGTGGCCGATCGCTTCACTATGAGCCTGCTGGACCGATACGCGGAGCATGCTGGGCAAGACGCGGTACAGCAACTCCGCCAATTGGCCAGGCCCCTGGCCGGCGTGAAGGTGGTGCACGTGAACTCCACTCGTCAAGGCGGAGGAGTGGCCGAGATCTTGGAGAAGTTGGTCCCTCTCATGCAGGAGCTAGGACTGGAGACCACCTGGGAGGTGATCGAGGGCAACGATGACTTCTTCGCCTGTACGAAGGCCTTTCACAATGCCCTCCAGGGCAAGGCCTTGCGCATCCCCGAGGCTCTGCTGCGCGTCTACGAAGAAGTCAATGCCCGCAACGCCGACAAGTTGCGTCCCGTTCTTGAAGCCGCAGATTTTGTGTTCATACACGACCCACAACCCGCTTGTCTACTGAGCCACTGCCCCGAGCGCCGGGGCAAGTGGATCTGGCGGTGCCACATCGATCTCAGCCACCCCCACAGGCCTGTCTGGAACTACCTGCACCAGTTCCTCCTCGGCTACGATGCGAGCATCTTCTCCCTGGAAGCGTTCGCTCAAGCGATGCCACACCCGGTGTTCATCGTTCCGCCCAGCATCGATCCCCTGAGCGAGAAGAACCAGCCCCTCACCGCGAGAGAAGTACGGAAGGTGCTGGATGAGTTCGGAATCGACCCGCGCCGGCCCATGATCCTTCAGGTTTCGCGCTTCGACCGATTCAAAGACCCCCTCGGTGTCATCCAGGCGTACCAGCTGGCCAAAGAGTTCGCGCCCAGCCTGCAGTTGGTTCTTGCGGGCGGTGGTGCCGTCGATGATCCCGAAGGCGAGGTAGTGCTGAAAGAGGTGCGTGAAGCCGCGGATGGCGACTCCGATATCCACGTACTTTCCTCCGGACACTACACCGAGAGGACGATCAACGCTCTCCAAACTGCCGCCGACATCGTGTTGCAGAAGTCCCTGCGCGAAGGCTTCGGCCTCACAGTGACCGAGGCGATGTGGAAAGGCAAGCCCGTTATCGGGGGAAACACCGGGGGCATCCGGCTTCAGCTCATGAACCATCGCACCGGATTCTTGGTGGACACTCCCGAAGGCGCGGCCATGCGCATCCGCTACCTGCTCTTCGACCGTCCGCGCATCAAGCAGATTGGCCAGAACGCCAGAGAGTTGGTCCGGCAGAGCTTCCTGAACACCCGCCATCTTCGCGAGTACTTGACGCTGATGGTCGCCCTCACCCACGGCAACGAGGACCGCATCGAGCTGGGCTAGAGCCATTCCTTGCCGCGAACCGACCAAGGAGGAGCAGTGGCCGCACGATCGACCGAGAGGCTCATCGTGGTCTCCAACAGGCTCCCGTACGTGCTGGAGAAACAGAACGGTGACAAGTGGGCCCTCAAACCGGGCTCCGGCGGCCTGGTCACGGCCCTCCATCCCGTGCTACGCGATCGGGGCGGCATCTGGATCGGGTGGCCGGGCGTCACCGATGAGGTGGCAAACGTCGACCAGATCTTTCGCGAGGCCGCGCGAGGAGCCGGCTACGCCCTAGAGCCGGTGTCGCTTACCCAGGACGAGGTCGACAAGTACTATCACGGCTACTCTAACGAGAGTGTATGGCCGCTGTTCCACGACCTCCAGTTCCAATGCGAGTTCGATCCCGAGTACTGGCATACCTACGTGAAGGTCAACCGCAAGTTCGCCGAAGCCTTGGCCCGCGACTGCAGCCCTGACGATTTCGCGTGGATCCATGATTACCAACTGATGGACGTAGGTCACCACGTGCGTGAGTCGGGCTGTGGCGCCAACCTGGCCTTCTTTCTCCACATCCCGTTCCCGGCGCCCGACATCTTCATGAAACTTCCCGAGTGCCACACGGTGCTCACTTCACTCCTCGCCTACGATCTGGTCGGTTTTCAGACCCAGCGTGACCGGCGCAATTTCATCCAATGCGTGCGCACGCTCATCAAGAGCGCCCGCGTTCGGGTCGAGGGCCACCTGCACGTGGTGAAGCTCGAGGATCGGGATATGCGGGTCGGCAGCTTCCCCATAGGTATCGATGCCGCCGGTTTTGCCGCTCGGGCGGCAGCGCCGGAAGTCGAAGACCGGCTGCGCGCGATCCAGACGCGGTTCGAGGGCCGGCAGATCGCGCTGGGACTGGACCGGCTGGACTACACCAAAGGCATCCCCCAGCGACTGCGGGCCTTTGCCGACCTGCTGAAGAGGTTTCCCGAAGTGCGAGGACGCATCCACCTGTTCCAGGTGGTAGTACCCAGCCGCGAGGGCATACCCAAGTATGACGAACTGAAGGTGGAGATCGAACGACTCGTAGGTGAGATCAACGGACGTTATTCTCAGCTGGGTTGGGTGCCGGTGCACTACTTCTTCCGTAGCCTCTCTCAGACCGAGCTCCTGGCCTTCTATCGAGCTGCGGACATCGCCCTGGTCACTCCACTAAAGGACGGGATGAACCTCGTTGCTAAAGAGTATTGCGCCTGCAGCTTGGAGGAGGGCTCGGTGCTGATCCTCAGCCAGTTTGCCGGAGCGGCGGCTCAGTTGGGTCGCGCCGCCCTGGTGGTCAACCCGTACGACGTGGAGCAGACCGCCGACACCATCTACAACGCGTTCCGCATGGCAGCGGGCGAACGCCGCTACCGGATGAAACGACTCCGCCGCAATGTCCGGTCCCAAGACATCTTCTGGTGGGTAGATTCGTTCATGCGAGCGGCCATCGACAAGGAACTACGCGACTTCCCGGTGCTCGAGGAGTACATTCCCGAGCATCACGAGCACCGCTAGACTTCTAGCTGGACTTAGGTGGGACCGAGCGGGCCGCAGGTGACGCCGGCGCGTAGATGCTCCCGCGCCGGGAGGGTCAGCGCTCTCGGGCTTTCTTCTCCGCCGCTTCCTCCATTTCGAGCCGCAGCATATCGAGTTGCCGCCTCAGAGACGCCTGCCGACGGCCGACGAACCACACGTAGGCGGAGATGATCACCCAGATCAGGCCGTAGCCCAAAGCCAGAAAGCCGAGATTGCTCATAGCCTGTCTCCTCCTCTGTCGCGATGGCGCAGACGCGCCCGTAGTCCGGTGATCTCCGCCTCCATGGTCAGCGATCGCGCGCGCACCACGAGCAGGTATACGTAGAATAGAGTGAAAGCCGCCAGGGAGACCATCAGTCCCTCGAACATGCGCCTGTCCATTGCGAATCCGCTGCCGCTCAGCAGCCTGGGGTGGATGGTGCGCCACCACCAGATGGACAGAAAGACGATGGGAACGTCGATCCACCCCACGATGCCGTACACCGCCGCGAGGCGCGCGCGCCTCGCGCCCTCACCGGCGATTGACCTCAGCAGCAGGTACCCCACGTAGATGAACCACAGGACGAGCGTGGTGGTGAGGCGCGGTTCCCAGGTCCAGTAGACCCCCCAGACCGGTTTCGCCCACAGGGGCCCGGTCACCAGTGTGATGGTGGTGAACATCACTCCGATCTCCGCGGAGGCAGCCGCCCAGCGGTCGTAGACGAGCTTCCCCGAGACCAAATAGGCGATGCTGAGCGCGAACACCACGGTGAATGCCGGACCCAAGGCGATCCACGCGCTGGGCATGTGGAAGTAGAAGATCCTCTGAATGTCCCCCATCGTCTTCTCGCGTGGAACCAAGAGTAGGGCAGCTATGAGCGCCGCGAGTATGAGGGCAAAGACCACTCCCCCCAGAATCCCGGTAGCGAGACCTCGGCGTTTTTGACCACCCTCCATGCTAGTCCTCCACCACGAAATCGAAGACCACGAACGACACGGCCAAGAACACAGCATCATACACGACCAGCAGCCAGGGCCACAGACCAGCATCCCCCAGGCTCTGGCCGGCGAGCAAGAGAGTGGAGGTATGCGCAGCGGCGATGACCAGGGGGACGAGCAGGGGAAATATGAACACAGTCAGAAGGGCGTCCCGAGCCCTTACCCCAGCCGCCACCGCGGCGAAAAGGGTTCCCAGCGTCGACAGGCCCACGCTGGCCAGCACGAGGAGCAGCAGCAACCCCAGCCAGCCCGCCCCGATCCCCACGTTGTAGACGACGGTGAAGAAAAGGAGGATCACCACGCCGGTGGCGAACACCAGGATCAGGTTGCCAATGAGCTTACCCAGGTAGATGGCCCCCCTGTCTGCCGGGCAGAGCAGGAGTCCGTCAAGACACCCGGCCTCCTTTTCCGACGCGAACGACCGTCCCACAGCGATCACTCCCGAAAACAGGAAAGCGGCCCACAGCACACCTGAGCGGGCCAAGACGGCACTGTCGGCACCCGGCTCAGCCCCGAAGTTGAAAACCAGCACGACAAGTAGTCCGAGAAGCACCATCGACACTATCGTGCTCGCCCCCCGGAGTTCGGTGAGCAGGTCCTTGCGTACTATGGCCCAGGCCTGGGACAAGAAAGCCATCTAGGTACTCACCTTCTGGTCCCCAGCCGTCATGCCCGCGGCACCTCCGCATGAACACAGGAGAAGTAGGTGTGCTGGAAGCCGGAGGCGTCGATGTTTGTGACCTCCTGATCGAAGACGAGCCGCCCCTCCACCAGGATGGCCGCCCTGTCGCAGCCGGCGAGACCCTCTTGGAGATTATGGGTGGTCATGATCACGGTGCGGATGCCATCCCGCAGCCCCTCCAACACATCGGCGAGCACCCGGCAGGCATGTTGATCAAGGCCGGTATAGGGCTCGTCGAGCAGGAGCAGTTTCGGATCGTGCAGCAAAGCCCGCGCTACCGACAGACGCTGTTGCATACCCCGAGAGTAAGTGCCGACCCGATCATGCATACGCCTCCCGAGATCCATCTTGGTCAACAGGGCCAGGGCCCGTTCGCGACCGGCACTCACCCGGTACATGCGCGCGTAAAACTCTAGGTTCTCGAGGGCGGTGAGCTGCGGATAGAGATAGGTATTGTGCGAGATGACACCGACTCGTTTACGAACCGCCCCCGCGTGTCGCACCACGTCTTTGCCTCCCACCAGCGCCGAGCCCTCAGTGGGCCGAGTAAGGGTAGCCAGCACCTTTAGCAGAGTCGTCTTGCCGGCCCCGTTAGGCCCGAAGATCGTCAAGAAAGCGCCCGGTTCTACACGTAGATCAAGACCACACAGCGCTTCCACCGGGCCGTAGGCTTTCCGGAGGCCGTGTACAAGAACAGCCGGCTCCGAGGGCGACTCGATGCCCTCCGCCGTCACTCGTCGTCTCCTGTTTCCGCAAAGACGCGTTTCGACGGCCGCTCTGAGCCGGCCGGTGGCGCTACCTTGCGACCCTTGGCCTGTGACCGCCCCGCGGGCGCGACTTTGCGGCCCTTGACCCGTGACCGCCTCACCGGCCACATGGCGATCAGCCCACCTACGACCATGACTCCCCCGCCGATCCACAGCCAGTTCACCAGCGGGTTGAGCTCGGCCTGCACTGTAACGCCGGCACCGTCATTCGTGTAACCGAGCAGCGATACGTACACATCCCCGGCAAGGGTGCTGTAGCGGTCCACTCGCGTCCAGACCTGGTCGCTCGCGGGGTAGTACTCCTTGACCGGATACACCTGACCAACCACTCGGCCGTCGTGGCTTACCGTGAAGGCGGCCCGCGCTGTGTCTTTGTCCGCCGCCTGCCCAAACGTCAGATCATCGAAGGTGAGCTCGAACCGCCCGACGTCGAGCTTGCCCCCTTTGGTCATATTCCCGTCGACCACCTGCTTGAACGCGTAAGAGCCGGTGATCCCCACCAGCACGACGATCACTCCCAGGTGGATCAGAAACCCGCCATAACGCGACCGATTGGTCCACATCATGCCGCCGAACGCTCTCAGCCACCCGGTTCGGGAGGCCCTGCGCCGGTTCCGCCAGCCGCGGCCATACTGGAGCGCTATCGAGGCCACGGCGAAAACCGCGAGGGCAAAACTCAGCAACGGGTACACCCTGTGCAAGCCGAGAGCGACCAGCACGACCAGCGTGACAACCGCGGTCCCGCCGGTCCAGGCCGCGTCTTTGACCAGCCTCGACCGGTCCGTGCCCCGCCAGGGCAGCATCGGACACAGCCCCGTCAGCAACATCAGAATCAGGGCCAGCGGCACGGTGACCACCGTGAAGAAGTTGGGGTCCAGCTCGACCTTGGCGCCACGGAGCGCTCCGGCGAAAACAGGAAACAAGACCCCCCACAGCACTACGAAAGTTATTACTACGAGTATGAGGTTCGTGTACACGAAGGCAGACTCCCTCGAGAGCGGGTTGTCCAGCTTCTTATCCGACCTCACACTGGAGAGGCGGAACACAATCACAACCGCGGATACGATCACCGTGAGAAGCATAAACACGGTGAACCAGGGAATGAACGTGTTGTCGGCGAACGCGTGAACCGAGGTAGCTATCCCAGAGCGGGTAAGGAACGTGCCAAAGATCGTGAGTAAGAAGGTGACCACCACGAGAATGACCATCCAGGCCGACTGCATCTGCCGTTTCCGCATCATGACCACGGCATGGACCAGAGCGGTGCCTGTGAGCCACGGCATCAGGGAAGCGTTCTCAACCGGGTCCCAGGCCCAATAGCCTCCCCAGCCCAGCGTGACATACGCCCACCAAGCCCCCACCAGATTGCCGATGGCCAGAAAAAACCACCCCACCAGCGCCCAGCGCCGCACGGCAGGCAGCCAAGCGGCACTCGGACTCCGTGCCCAGAGTCCGCCCATAACCACCGCGAAGGGAACGGCGAAGGCCACGTAGCCGAGGTAGAGCGCCCCGGGGTGTATCACCATACCTGGGTTTTGCAGCATGGGGTTCAGACCAAGGCCATCTGCTGGAGCTACCCCCCCGGACACCCGGACAAAGGGGTTGGAATCGTTCCCGAACAAGGTCAGAAGGGAGAAGAACGCGGTGATTGCCAGCAGGATGGCCGCCACGTAAGGGCCAGAGGGCGCATCCTCCCTGCGGATCTGCCGCAGGGCGACGACCGAGAAGACGGCCATGAGCAAGAGCCACAGAAGAAGGGAGCCCGCATTGCCCGCCCAAAAAGCAGAGACAGTGTAGGCTACGGACAGGCTCCGCGATGTGTAGCTGTAAACGTAGTGATTACTGAAGTCCCGGGTGACCAGAGCCACCATCAGCACGATGGACGCAATCACGGCGAGCGCGGCGACCCCATAGACCGCGCCCGCAGAGCCCCGAATCAACCCAGGCCGGCGAGTGGCCGCGAGCGCCAGCGCCAACCCGGCGAGAGATATGGGGGTGATCAGGACTAGGCAGACATAGCCCAGACCGTTCACGGAGCAGCTTCGTACTTACTCGGGCACTTGGCCTCCAGAACCGTCGCAACGAACGACTGGCCGGCCACGAAATCACCCGCGGCCACCACCTCGGTGTCGGGCTGGTCCTTGAAACTGTCCGGTATGGCGCCATTGTAGGCGACGGCGATGGTCTGCTCGGGCAGGTCGCGGTCGTGGATAACGAACCTCAGCGAGGTCGTCCCTAGACCCTGGACACTTCCCTCCACCAATTCGCCGGACACGCGTACTCGTGGCGTGGGCCCCTTGGCGAGCAGCTCCGAGACGGTGTAGTAATAGACGGAGCCCCTGCCGACGGCGACCCAGATGAGCACCCCCAGGGCCACCGCGATCACCACGGCTCCTATCAGGATCTTGATCCCACGAGAATTCACATCATACCTCCAGTGGGTTCGCCAACGGCTCAGCGATCAGAGCGCGGCGATCTTCTTTGGTGAAACGAACGACGCCTTCCCTAGCCAACAGAGTAGCGGTGGCGACCAGACAGGCAGCGCTGGGGTGAGCCGGCAGCCTAATCGGTCCCGCCATGCGGCTCAGATTCGGCGACAGACTCCCGACTCGCTTTCCCCTGATCCTCAAGGGCGGAGAGAATATCCTGCAGCTCGGATACCCGCCGACTGAGGGCCGAGAGCTCGGTGGTCAGCCGTTCGGTCGCCTGCGTCACCTTGGAGCCCGCCTCTTCGCTCAGCTCGTCTTCCTGTATCAATTCCTCGATCTCGTCGAGGTAGAAGAAGGCTTCGTCCAGTTTCAGCTTCGCCTTCTCCAGATTGCCGATGATCTGTTCCAAAGGGTCCTCCTTGGAGCGTCGGTGTATTTTACACGAGCTTGTTCGTTTGGCAATGCCGCACACCGGGGAGCGGTGGCAACAGCGGAATTGGGGCGGCGCCTGGTCTCACGCACTATGGACCTGGAGGCGCCGGCTCTCCGGCCAGTTCGGGTGCCTTCTCCGATCCCACCCGGGCCACAGTGGTGCCCGCAAAGACGAGAACGAACCCGATGGCGATCCTCAGGGTCAGGCTGTCGTAGCCCACGATGATCGATACCACCAGCGCGAAAACCGCTTCCAGGCTCATGAGAACCCCGGCGAGGGTGGGCGGAGTATACCGCTGTCCCAGTGCCATAAGAACGTACGCCACCACGCCCCCCATGATGCCGCTCCACAGCACGGCCCCAGTGGTCCCCCACCCCGGAAAGAGGGCAGGCCGCTCTATGGCGAAAGAGCTCATCAGGGCCAGCACCGCGCATATGCTCAGCTGTAGCTGTACGAACGCGATCGCGCTGAACCGAGCTGAGACGTACCCCACTCCGAGGATGTGCAGTGCCCAAAAGATCGTCGCGAGCAGGGTGAGTACCTCTCCCCAGCCGAACCCGAGCTGTCCGTAGAGAGAGAGAACGGCAAGACCGCCTGCGACCACGACGACCCCCAGCCCCACCATGGGTGAGGGCCAACGACCGGTGAACAGGCCGATGATGACCGGTACCATGATCACATACAGGCCGGTCAAGAAACCCGACACGCCAGGAGAAGTAGACCGCAGCCCGATCGTCTGCAGAACGAACCCGGCGAACAAGAGGGCGCCCACGCCACAGCCGAGAAGCCACCCTCGTCGATTCAGGTTCTTGAGCCGATTGACGCTGAAAGGGGCCAGAACGACAGCGCCGACCAGGAAGCGGAGCCCTAGATAGTAGAGAGGGGGCATGTGCCCCATGGCAAACTTGACGAGAACGAAGTTTCCACCCCATATGACCCCCGCCAAGCCCAGACCGACCTCGGCGAGAAGCCTCACACTACGAGTCCGGTCGGGTCCGGGACCCCCCAGGCGCGTGCGCAGGCGGTTGTGCCTCAGCCTCATGATGCTAGGCACGGCGAGGGTCCATTGACGGGTGGCTCCTATCGGTCGTAGAGCGATATCGGGCGGCTCGCGTACTGGCCGCCCCAAGAAAGTAACATAGCCGACTCCGTTGGAGGATAAGTCCGCCCCGATGAAGGAGAAAGTGGGCGTGAGGCCGTGCGGCTGCGCAGCAAAGAGGGAGGCGCCCCGGCGTCTCGCCGGGGCGCCTCCCCATTCTTCTCATGTCATACTAGCCCGCGCCGCAAGCCCGCACGCCTCAGGTCACAGTCCCTCCGACCACCTATTCCAGCTTGCCACCCTTGCCCAGCCACGGCATCATGGCCCTGAGCTGGCGACCCACTATCTCGATCTCGTGCTCGGCCTCTTCGCGCTTGATAGCGTTGTAGACCGGGCGGCCGGCCAGGTTCTCGAGTATCCACTCACGGGTGTCCTCGCCGATGATCCGCTTACCCCGGGTCATGTCGCCGTACTCGGCAGTGTCGGAGATCGAGTAGCGCATCCCGCTGATGCCGTGCTCGTGGATCAGATCGACGATCAGCTTCAGCTCGTGCAGACACTCGAAGTAAGCCACTTCCGGCTGGTAACCTGCGTCGACCAAGGTCTCAAAACCGGCGCGGATCAACTCGGAGACGCCGCCGCACAGTACCGCCTGCTCACCGAACAGGTCGGTCTCAGTCTCTTCCTTGAAGGTAGTCTCGATCACGCCGGCTCTCAAGGAGCCGATGCCCTTGGCGTAGGCCAGCGCCCTATCCCGGGCCTTGCCGGTGGCGTCCTGGTAGACGGCCAGCAGGGCGGGCACGCCCCCGCCTTCGACATACACGCGGCGCATCAAGTGACCGGGGCTCTTGGGGGCAATCATGGTCACGTCCACGTTGGCAGGCGGAATGATCTGATTGTAGTGGATGTTGAACCCGTGGGCGAACATAAGCATGTCGCCCTCTTTCAGGTTGTCGCGGACGGCGGTCTCGTAGACCACCTTCTGTGCCTGGTCGGGCACCACCATCATTATGACGTCGGCCACGGATGCAGCCGCATCGGCACGGACCACCTCAAAGCCAGCCGCAACGGCGCGGTCCCACGCAGGAGTCCCGGGGGCCTCGGCCACCACCACTTTGACACCGCTATCCCTGAGGTTCTGCGAATGCGCGTGTCCTTGGCTGCCGAAGCCGATGACAGCCACCGTCTTCCCCTTGAGAAGACCCAGATCGGCGTCTTTTTCGTACAACATCTTTACTCTCTACCTCCTATCATGGTGCGTCATGGCAGGGTAACACAACGTGGCAGCGTGGCTCTTAGAGCTCGGCGCCCCCCCTCGGCTCCGTCCTCACGTCGGGCGTTTCCCCCGACTCATCGCGATACGCCCCGTGCGCATCAGTTCCACTACCCCAAAGGGGCCGATCAGGTCCATGAACGCGCCCACCTTCTCACGCGTACCGGTCATCTCGACCAGGAGCACCTCGCTGCTGACGTCTACTATCTTGGCCCGGAAGATCTCCACGATCTGCATGATCTCCGACCGCGACTGCGCGTCCGCCCGCACTTTGATCAGAAGAAGCTCTCGCTCCACACTGCCGGCCGGATCGAGATCGCTGATCTTGATAACGTTGATGAGCTTGTGCAGTTGTTTCGTGACCTGCTCCACCGGTTGGTCCTGCTCGTCCACGGTGATGGTCATCCGGGACACGGCCGGATTCTCGGTCTCGGCCACCGCCAGGCTGTCAATGTTGAACCCGCGCCGGGCGAAGAGCCCCGCCACGCGCGTGAGGACCCCGGGCTTGTTCTCTACCAGAACAGACAGCGTGTGCTTCATCACTCCCTCTCCATCATGTCGTGAACGGTCCCTCCGGAGGGGATCATGGGATAGACATTCGCTTCCCGCTTCACCCTGATGTCGATGACTGTTGGCCGGTCGCTGGCCAAGCCGACCCGCAGGACCTCCTCCAGCTCGTCGGGTCGTGTAGCCCGGAGACCCACGGCCCCGTAGGCTTCGGCCAGCTTGACGAAGTCGGGCTGGCACTCGATACAGGAGTGACTGTAGCGCTGCTGCCAGAACAGCTCCTGCCATTGACGTACCATGCCCAAATATTGATTGTTGATGATGCACACCTTAACCGGTAGCCCATACTGCACCGCGGTGGCCAGTTCCTGGAGAGTCATCTGGAAAGAGCCGTCCCCGGCGATGTCGACCACCAAGGCGTCGGGGCAAGCCACCTGGGCCCCGATGGCCGCGGGAAACCCGAACCCCATCGTGCCGAGGCCGCCTGAGCTGAGGAACCGGCGCGGGTATCGGGACAAGTAATGTTGGGCCGCCCACATCTGATGCTGCCCCACCTCGGTGCAGACCACGGCCTCCCCGCGCGTGACCTCCCAGATCTTGTTGACCGCGAACTCGGGCATGATCTCGCCATCCGCAGACTCCCTGATCACCAAGGGATGGTCCCGCTTCCAAGCCTCCACCTGATGCATCCACTGGAGGTGCCGGTCGGGAGAGAGGTCCAGCTTTCTGACCTCAACTAGAAGAGCGGCCAGCACCCGCCTGGCATCTCCCACGATGGGCACGTCCACGGCCACGTTCTTGGAAATCTCGGCCGGATCTACGTCGATGTGCACGAAGCGGGCCTCGGGAGCGAAGGCTTCCAATTTGCCGGTGACCCGATCGTCGAACCGCACCCCCACGGCGAGGATGAGGTCCGACCGGCTCATGGCATGATTGGCATAGGGTGTCCCGTGCATGCCCACCATCCCCATCGAGAGATCGTGATCCTCGGGGAAGCAACCTTTCCCGGTGAGGGTGGTGACCACGGGGATGTGGCCGTAGAGAGCCAGTTCCCTCAACTCGTCGGAAGCACCGGCCGCGATGACCCCGCCGCCGGCGTAGATCACCGGACGCTCAGCGCCCGCGATGACTCGTGCCGCCTCCTTGATCTGCTTGGGGTGCCCTTTGACGGTCGGCCTGTATCCGGGAAGGTCCATGTCCGGTAACACGGCCGGGTCGAAATCCATGTCTTCCTTGGTCACGTCCACGGGGATGTCGATGACCACCGGGCCAGGCCGGCCTGTGCTGGCGATGTAGAAAGCCTCTCGGATGATGCGCGGCAGATCCAGCGCATCCTTCACCAGGTAACTGTGCTTGACGATGGGGAGGGTAATGCCGGTGACATCGGCCTCCTGGAAGGAGTCCAGGCCGATGAGATGCCGGCTCACCTGCCCGGTGATGGCCACCATCGGCACGCTGTCCATGTACGCGTTGGCGATAGGGGTCACGAGGTTGGTGGCGCCGGGACCGGAAGTGGCAAGGCACACTCCCACCTTGCCCGATGCTCGGGCGTAGCCGTCGGCGGCGTGGCCCGCGCCCTGCTCGTGCCGGACGAGTATGTGGTTGATGTCGGAATCGTAGAGGGCGTCGTACAGGGGAAGGAGCACTCCGCCCGGAAAACCGAATATGGTGTCGACCCCTTCGCGCTTCAACGCTTCAAGGATCACTTTAGCTGCTTTCATGGCGCGCTCCGCTGTCGCTTTCCAGTGCGCTCATTCACAATACCGGCCGCTGAGGCCGGGCGAAAGCCGGAGCCGGAATCTCCAGTAGCCGGAGAGGTCAGGAGTCGGCGCCCCCGCCATCCAGTACCGCGCCGGTCTCGGCCCCGGTAACAAAGGCTACGTAGCGGCGCAGCACGCCCGAATACGCTCGAGCCGGGCGCTGCCACGCCGTTCTCCTTCGTGCCATCTCTTCTCCGGTGACTTCCAGAGTCAGCGTGCGCCCAGGGATGTCGATGCTGATGAGATCGTCATCCTTGACCAACGCGATGGGGCCACCATCCAAGGCTTCGGGCGCCACGTGGCCGATACTGGCTCCCCGGCTGGCACCGCTGAAGCGCCCGTCGGTGATAAGGGCCACGCTGTCGTCTAGCCCCGCCCCAGCCAATGCAGACGTGGGTGTGAGCATCTCCGGCATGCCCGGGCCGCCCTTAGGCCCGACGTAACGGATGACCACCACCGTACCGGGCCCGATCGCGCCGGCCTCGATGGCGCCCATGAGCGTAGGCTCATCGTCGAACACCCGAGCCGGACCCCGATGGACCAGCATCTGGGGCAACACCGCTGATTCCTTCACCACGGCTCCCCGAGGCGCTAGATTGCCGAAGAGTATGGCCAACCCGCCTGTGGGCCGGTAGGGCCGGTCGAGCCGTCGAATGACCTCGTCTTCCCGGATGACGGCCGCCCCGTATTGGGTAGCCAGGTCGACGCCCGCCACAGTGGGGACCGATCCGTCGACCAGACCGGCTTCGGCCAGTCGTTTGAGCACAGCCATCACGCCGCCCGCCCGGTGGAGGTCTTCCATGTGGTTGGTGCCCGAAGGCGAAAGCTTGACCAGATTCGGGGTCGCATCGGCCACTTCGTTGAAGGACTCAAGCTTAAGCTCCACCTGAGCTTCATTGGCGATAGCCATCAGGTGCAGCACCGTATTTGATGAGCAGCCGAGCGCAGCGTCAACGGCCAGCGCGTTTCGTAGGCTGGCAGGGGTGAGGTACCGCCGAGCGTTCCAGCCCTTCCGGGCCACCTCCACCGCGGCCGCCCCGCTCTGCCGGGCCAGCACCAGTCGGGCCGAGAACGGAGCCGGGATGGTCGCATCGCCGGGTAGGGCCAAACCCAGGGTCTCGGTCACGCAACTCATCGAGTTGGCGGTAAACAGTCCGGCGCATGAGCCGCAGGTGGGACAAACGCAGTCCTCCAACTCGGCCAACTCCTCCGCCGAGATGTCGCCCTTGAAGTAGCGGCCCACGCCCTCAAAGATCTGGGTTAGGCCCACCTTGGCTCCCCGGTAGTCCCCGGCCAGCATCGGCCCGCCCGAAACCACCACCACGGGAATATCCACTCGAGCCGCCGCCATGACCATGCCGGGCACAACCTTGTCGCAGTTCGGCATGAGCACCAGGCCGTCCAGGCCGTGCGCCCGCGCCATGATCTCCACCGAATCGGCGATGACTTCCCGCGACACCAGGGAGTAGTGCATGCCTTCGTGATTCATGGCGATGCCGTCGCAAACCCCGATGACGTTGAACTCCAGGGGCACTCCCCCACCTTGCCAGACACCGTACTTCACCTGTTGGGCGAGGATGTTCAGGTGCATATGACCGGGAATCAGCTCGTTGTAGGAGTTCGCTATGCCGATAAGCGGCCGGTCGGCGTCGTCACGGCCCACCCCAAGGGCACGCAGAAGGGAGCGGTGCGGCGCACGCGCGGGACCGGAAAACACACTCTGACTGCCACTCTTCAAGACAGACTCCTCAAGATCGGACGCTACGTCTCATGCGATGCGGTGGCCGTCTAGTTTACTAGACATGGGGACCGATTCAAGCAAAGGGCCGATTCAAGGCGCACGGAGCCCGAGTGAACGTGTGGCGGCCCGCCGTCGGCTCGTGGTACGCTCGGTGGACAACGGAGAACCTTAGGCGCGGACGTCGTCGCGGACGTCGCCGCGGATGTCGTCGCGGATGTCGTCGCGGCCGAGTAATAGGTGGAGGGGCTATGGGTGGAAGAACCGTGACCAACGCCGAGCTCAGCAGTTTGAGAGCCGAAGTCGTGCCGAGGGGCGTGCCCAGCACCGCGCCTGTCTTCATTTCCAGAGCCCGTAACGCAGTGATCACCGACGTGGAGGGCCGGGACTACATCGATTTCGCCGCCGGCATTGGGGTGATGACCGTGGGCCATTGCCATCCCAAGGTCGTGGCGGCAGTCAAGGATCAGGCCGACCTGTATTCCCATACCTGCTTCGGTGTGTTCGGATATGAGTCGTATCTGCGCCTAGGAGAGAAGCTGAACGAACTGACGCCCGGCGATTCCCCCAAGCGAACCTTTTTCATGAACTCCGGCGCAGAAGCGGTGGAGAACGCCGTCAAGATCGCTCGCTACGCCACCGGGCGCAAGGCCATCATCGCGTTCGAGGACGCCTTCCACGGCCGTACGTTCATGACCCTAAGCCTCACCTCTCAGGTCAGCCCCTACAAGGTGGGGTTCGGGCCATATGCGTCTGAGGTGTACCGCATTCCCTACGCCTACTGCTACCGCTGCCCTCTGGATCTGAAATACCCTGCATGCGGGTGCGAGTGCGCCGGACTGCTGGAGCAGGCGTTCAGCAAGCACGTGAGCGCGGAGGAGGTGGCCGCGGTCATCGCCGAACCGGTGCAGGGAGAAGGCGGATTCATCGTCCCTCCTCCCGAGTACATGGGCAAGATCAAAAGGATCTGCGAGGAACACGGCATCTTGCTCATCGCTGATGAGATCCAAACGGGCATCGGCCGTACCGGGGCCTGGTTCGCCATGGAGCACTGGGGGGTGGTTCCCGACATCGTGACCACGGCCAAGGCGCTCGGGGCGGGCTTCCCCATCTCCGGCATCACCGGACGCCAGGAAGTGATGGACTCTATCCATCCCGGTGGTGTGGGTAGTACCTACGGTGGCAACCCCACCGCCTGCCGGGCCGGCCTGGCCGTATTCGACATCATCGAGAGCGAAGGTCTGCTCAAGCGGGCTGCCGTGCTCGGTGAGCGGATTCGGAAGCGGTTCATAGCGCTGCAGGAGCGCTACTCGGTGATAGGCGACGTGCGCGGCATTGGCGCCATGGCGGCCATGGAATTGGTCGAGGATCCCGACACCAAGAAACCCGCCGCCGACTTCGCAAAGGTCTTCCGAGCCAAGCTGTACGAAAACGGAGTGGTGAACGTGGGCGCTGGTACCTTCCATAACGTCATCCGTATTTTGGTCCCCCTCACCATCGAGGATGAGACCTTGGCCCGCGGCCTGGATATTGTGGAGGAGACCTTGGCTCAGGTAAGCGCAGCAACCACCAAAGGCTGATGTCCCAAGGTGCGCGCCGGACGGACCGTGCGCGCTCGAGGGGGTTCGCATGGCCGACACGGAGACAGTCCTCTTCGTCGATCTGACGACTGGCGACTCACGCGTCGACGAGGTCGATGCGAAAGGCGCGCTGGGACTGCGTGGCAAAGTGCTGGGGATACGCCTGCTCGAGAAGTACTTGGAGATCGAGGTCGACCCGTTGGCGCCTGGCAACGTCCTGGCCATAACCCCCAGTCCCCTCGCGGCGTATGGCATGTCCGGCTCAGACCGCTTCGGAGCTTTCACCAAGAGCCCCCTCACCGGCATCTGGCTGGAAGCGTATTGCGGTGGCACGTTCGCCCGCAATCTGCGCGAGACCGGATGGGGTGCCGTCGTGATCACAGGCGCGGCAGGGGCTCCCGTACACATACACGTCACGACTGACGGGGTCCAACTCCTTTCCGCCACCGACCTCTGGGGCAAGGACACGTTCGCGGTGGAAGCCCAGTTGCTCGAACGTTTGGACAAGCGTTCTTCGGTGCTGTGCATAGGTGAGGCCGGCGAAAACCTGGTGAAGGTCGCATCGGTCATGCATGAGCAAGCCCATACCCTGGGCCGCGGGGGAATGGGAGCGGTTCTTGGGAGCAAGAAGCTCAAAGCCGTCACCGTGACCTCACCGGGCGCCGTCAAACTTGAGGCCCAGGAGCAGTTCGTCCACACCCGCAAGGAGGTATCCAGGCTGGCTATGGAGTCGCCTACTTCACGGAATTACCGGCAGTTCGGCACCCCGGTCATGGTCGCGCTGGTCAACGAGGCGGGGGGATTCCCCGGTGATTTCTTCACCAAGGGCACCGTCCCCCATCGCGCCTCTCTGGAAGCCGAACACTGGCCGGAATGGGCCACTCTCGAGAACGATACGTGTCCGCCCTGTCCCCAGCGTTGCCGCAAGCGGATCACCCTGACAGAAGGACCCGAGGCTGGGCGCGAACTCCACGGTCCCGAGTACGAGACCCTCTATGCGTTCGGCGGCTCCTGCATGGTGGAGCACGCGCGCGACGTGGCCAAGCTGAACGAGCGCTGCAACATGTTGGGAATGGATACCATCAGCAGCGGCAACCTAGCTGCCATCGCCATAAAGGGCAGGCAACTGGGTCTGCTGCCCGACGGCCCGGCACCAGGCGACACCGAGGCTATCAGTCGCCTACTGGGCGAGATCGCCACCCGTTCCACGCGTACTGGTGACCTCCTGGCCCAAGGGATGGATGATGCTCTGGCCGCCCTTGGCATGGGCGAGTGGTCGATAACGACCAAGCGCCTCGATCCGGCCGGTTACGAACCGCGCAAGCTCAAAGGGATGGCCCTGAGCTACGCTGTGAGCGTCCGAGGCGCCTGTCATCTTCGCGCCACGTTCTACAAACCGGAGTTGGGTGGCCTACTCAAGGGCGTCGATGACGACACCTTCGTCCAAATCTACATCGACTGGGAAGACCGCATGCTCCTGATGGACAGCCTCACGATGTGCCGTTTCTACAGGGATTTCATGAGTTGGGACTATTTGCTCTCGGCCACCGGGCAGCTGAACGGCACCCCCGTCACCAAGGAGCAACTCGAGCAGCTCTCCACCGAGACGACGACCCGCATCCGGCGCCTCAATCTCGCCTTTGGACTCACCCCGGCCGCAGACACGGTAGCGGAACGCTTCTTCCGCGACCCGACCGACTCTGCTCCCCCCCTCGACCGCGGCGAACTCGCGAGGCGGATAGGGATCTACTGGAAGAAGAGGGGCTGGACGACAGACGGCCTGCTGCCGACCGGATAGGCTGCGCCGCAGGTGACGCGAGCTCAGTCGGTCGCCGGCCCGCGACCGACGCTGTCGATCGGCCCGTCGGGACGGATCAGCCGATCACCAGGCTTACACGTTCGGCGACGGCCTCGCCCATGTCCTTGGTTCCTGAGGTCCCGCCCAGATCGTAGGTGACCCGCTCGCCCGCGCCGATGACTGCGCGCACGCCCTCGAAGAGCGCGTGCGCCGCGTTCCGCTCACCCAGGTGGCTGAGCATCAGCACGGCCGACAGGATGAGGGCCGTGGGGTCGGCCTTATCAAGGCCCGCATACTTGGGCGCCGAACCGTGCACCGGTTCGAAGACGGCGATGCCCCCTCCGATGTTGGCCCCCGGTGCGACCCCAAGGCCGCCCACCAGACCGGCGCACAAGTCGCTCAGGATGTCGCCGTAGAGGTTGGGGCAAAGGAGCACATCGTACAGCTCCGGCTTCTGCACCAGTTGCATACACATGTTGTCGACGATCCGGTCTTCGAACTCGATTTCCGGATACTTCTCGGCCACCTGGCGCGACACCTCCAGGAAGAGACCGTCGGATAGCTTCATGATGTTGGCTTTGTGGACGGCCGTGACTTTGCGGCGGCCCTCGCGCCGGGCATAGTCGAAGGCAAAGCGGGCGATCCGCTCGCTGCCCTTCCGTGTGATGATCTTGATGGATTCGGCCGCGTCCGGACCGACCATGTGTTCCACTCCCGCATAAAGGTCCTCGGTATTCTCGCGCACCACCACCAGGTCGACGCCCTCGTAGCGAGACCGCACTCCCGGAATGCTGATGGCCGGTCGGAGGCTGGCATACAGATCGAGTTCCCTGCGCAAGGCCACATTGACGCTCCGAAATCCCGAACCGACGGGAGTGGTGATCGGGCCCTTGATGGCTACTTTGGTCTCCCGTATGGAGTCGATCACCGATTGCGGCAGAGGAGTGCCGTACTTGCTCATCACCTCGGCGCCCGCTTCCACATCCACCCAGTGGATGTCTACCCCGGTAGCCGCCACAGCCACCTTGGCGGCCGCCATGATCTCAGGGCCGATCCCATCGCCAGGGATGCACGTCACCCGGTACTCGGTCATTCCGATCCTCCTGGAGTCTCGGTCGAAGATGGATGGTTCCTACCAAGGTAGGCACCCGGCGGGGCCTCCGGCAGATATCCAGAAGCATGGCAGCTCTCGGGGGCCTGTGGGGAGCCGAGCGGGTGGGCCTGCTGCCTTGTGAACACCGACACCTCCTCGAGGCCACCGGCGTTCTCGGAGAGAAGGCGCACGATCTCTCGCCGGAGCCCGCTGCCTTGGAAGCGAGAGTCCACCGTCACGTCGAAGACCACTCTCTTCACCGGACCGAGACGGCACGACCGGCCAAACCCTATCAGCTCTCCGTCGAGCCTGCAGATAACCCATTCCTCCGATGCGGCCAGCGCCCATTCCAGCTTAGGACCTGCCTCGACCTCCTGCCAACCGCAGCGAGCGAAGAACTCGGCGAGAATGGTCGTCTCGATGGGGCTATTGCGTTCGAACTCAAGCATGGCCCGAGCATGCTATCAGAAGGCGGCGCGGGAGGGCCACCCAGGGCAGCTGTGAAGACGAGCGTGACTATTGCCCAAGGTCCGCCGGATACAGTCCGAGATCCCCGGGATATAAGGGAGCAATGTTCTCGTCCGGCCGATACAGCTGCTCACGGATCTCCTCCCATACTTCAGCCATGCGCTGTTTTTCAGCCTCTGTGAGAGGAATGTCGGTCTGGGGTGCGAGTCCCGGAAGCACCGGCAGTACCCGGTACCGTACAGGCTCCTCCGCGGCCGCGCGCTGCACGTAGACGGGTAGGTAGCTGACCCCAGTGACGAAGCAGCCGAGACCCCTCTTCTCGATACGCACGTACGCCACCAGGCCACTATCGCGGTAACGCAAACGCTGTGCCGATACAAAGTTGCCCAACGAGTAGATTACGTACTTGTTCGCGTACTGCACAATGTGCGCGATAGGCTGCACCACGTGAGGATGTGAGCCTATGATCACATCTACTCCCCGAGACAGGATCTCTTGAGAGATATCCAGTTGCTCTTGGCTCGGCTCACGCTCATATTCGTCGCCATAGTGGAGGATGGCTATCACCACATCTGCTCCCCAGCTGCGTGCGGCCAGGGCATCCTCGGCCACGACATCAGCGTCGAGGGTGTTGACCGCATAACCCTTTTGTTCCTCGGGCGGGATCAGGCCGTTGAGACTTGCCGTGTAATTGAGAAAGGCGACCCGGATCCCTCGGATGTCGGCTATGAAGGGAGTCCGCCTCTCCTGCATCGACCTGTAGGTGCCCACGTGGGCCAGACCGGCAGTATCGAGCCTGTCCAGGGTGCCGGTGATCCCGTCCCATCCCAGATCAAGGGAATGGTTGTTGGCGGTGGCCACCAGATCTACCCCGGCGCCTTTCAGGGCGAACGCCAGCTCCGTTGGAGAGTTGAGCATGGGGTAACCACTGTAACCCACCTGCGGTCCGCCTAGGCGGGTCTCCAAGTTGGCGAGCGTATAGTCCGCCTTGGTCAGATAGGGGGCGATGCGCGCGAAAACCGACCCGAAGTCGTAGGAACCCGTCAGCGGGTCGCGCACCGAGTTGAGGATCGGCGCGTGAGGCAACACATCTCCCACCGCCGCTACGGTGATAGTAATGGGCACGGTGGTGGTGGTAGTCGTGGGCGCGGGCTCGGACGAGGCTTCGGTGGTGGTGGTCGTCGTCTCCGGGGGCTTTTCCGTGGTCCCCACTACGACCGTTGGGGGAACGGTCGCCGTGACCTCCGAGATATCGAGGGCGGTCGGCTGCGCCTCATCTACCGGCCAAAAGATAAGTGGCGCACACAGCGCAATTACCGCGAGAGCGGCTCCCACAGCCTTGAGTGCGTTTCGCACGGGCAGTACCTCGCCGGAGCAGTGGCCGTTTACTCTAGGCCATCAGTGCCGCCTATTGTAGCCCTCATCACCAGCGCCGACCATCCGAGAGTCGGATCCTCTGCTGAAGACACGCGCCTGCGCTGCCGAAGCTGGGATCCGCCCAACTGTTAAGTGCAGCTCCACTGGGCTTCGGGAAGAGTCGCACCTGCGCAGCTGGACGAAGCCCAGTGGAGCTGCTCCCTACCCGAAGAGGTCGCGGCGCCGGTGTCGCTGCACAGGCATACGCTCTCTGACTGCGTGCAGATACTCCAGATCCAGCTCCGCGCTGACGGTGCCAACCCCCTCCCGGCACTGGGCGATCACCACTCCCCACGGATCCACCACCATGCTGTGCCCATAACAGTAATTGCTCTGCTCTGAGGGACCCCACTGCCCACAGGCTGCTACATAGCAGCCGTTCTCGATGGCGCGCGCCCGTATGAGCGGCTCCCAGTGGTTGATCCCTGTGGCGACTGTGAAGGCGGCTGGCACGAGAAACAGTTGGGCGCCGCGGTCGGCCAGAGCACGGAACAACTCGGGGAACCGCAGGTCGTAACAGATGGAGAGCCCGACCGTCATGCCCTCGCAGGCGAACGCGACCACTTCATGGCCAGGAGTGATCGCCCTTGACTCCAGATATGTGGTGCCGTCCGGCAGTTGCACATCGAAGAGGTGGATCTTGCTGTATCGGGCCACCTCGACCCCGGCACGGTCGTACACCACGCTCGTGTTGAGAAGAGTGTCCCCCCGGCGCTCGATCACACTTCCACAGTGTACGAACACATCATGCTCCCGGGCTTTGCCCCGCGCCCAATCGCTGCTCGGTCCGGGGATGGTCTCGGCCGCGAGGGCGTTTTCCTCGTCGGAAGCAAGATGGTTGAACATCTCCGGCAGAAGGACCAGGTCGACACCGGCGGCGGCAAGCACGTCGATGGCCCCACCCGCGGCCGCCAGATTGGCGGACTTGTCCCGACGAGAATTGAGCTGCGCGAAACCGATCCTCATCCGACCCCATCCCCCGCTCTCAAGCGCAAGCTCCTATCTGGTTTCTTGGAAGAATCGCACCTGCGCAGCTGGAAAGAGACCAGATAGGGGCTCTGGCGTCCTATTCGTTCTCGAGGTACTCCAGGGCCATATGCCTGAGCAGTTCTGCGTTCTGGCTGCAGCGGTCGGCGATCGACTCCAGGCGCTCGATGATGGACTTGAGCTGGTGGAAGGTCTTGAAGTCGGTGTCCATGTCGAACATGCAGTGATAGAGCTCTGCGTAGACATCGTCCGCCCGGCTCTCGAGCTTATCCACTTTTCCGGCCAGCTTGATCGCTTCCCGGAGGTCGCTGCCCATGGCGAGGACGGCGGCCCGCAGCCCCTGGACCGCGTCCATGTCGGCCTGAGCCATCATGACAAGCAGCTCGTTCATCCGAGGCGGCAGCGAGAACTTGCGCATGACGATGCGGTCGGCAGCGCCTGCGGCAAGGTTGGCGATGCTGTCCATCGACCCCACCAAACGGGCGAGGTCGGCCCTATGCATGGGGAACACGGTTCCAAGGGACAGACGGTCGAGGATCGCTTCCTTGGTGTCGTCCGCCAGGCTCTCGAGTTCGTCGAGCTCCCGGGCCGACTCCTGCAACTCCTCATAGCGGTCGGCGGTGAACTTTTCTACCACATCCTGTAGCTTGCCGACAATGAACACCACCTGGTCGCTGAACTCGCCCAGGCGCTCGATGACCTGTTCTTCTCGCTCCTTGCCCATGGCGCCGATCGCCCCCTCAAGGGTTGTCTCCCCCCCGAGGGTGCGCCGGATATTCTTTAGTCGCGACCTCGCCATGTGTGCCCCTTTTCCGCTCTCCCCGACCGGTGCAGAGCCGCTACATTACCGAGTTGAGAATGTAGTAGAACAGAGCCGCCACGATCGCGCAGAACGGCAGCGTGACCGCCCAGGCCAGCATGATAGCACGGAAGACTTTCCAGCTTACCCCGCCCAAATGACTGGCCAAGCCCGTGCCGGTGACCGCGGACGTGACGACGTGCGTAGTCGAGACAGGCAGCCCTAATAGCGAGGCGACCTGGATCACGATGGCCCCGCCGGTCTCGGCGCTGAACCCGTTGATCGGGTGGAGCTTGGTTATCCTTTCGCCCAGCGTCCTTATCAGGCGGAAAGAGCGGACGGATAAGAAGGTACCGACCGCCATGGCGCAGGCCGCGCCCAGGATCACCCATAGGGGGAAGCCGTGCGCGGCCACATACTCAGTGACACCGAGCCCCTTTTGCGCGGCCAGAAAGATCACGATGATCCCCATGACCTTGGTGGCATCATTGGACCCGTGGCTGAACGACACCCAACTGGAGGAGATGATCTGCATGTGCTTGTAGAAGCGGTCGGCCCGGACCATGTCCATGCGCATCTTGGCGAAGAACAGTCGGCTGAGGCGCATGATCACATACCCAGTTATGATCCCTAGGAACGGAGAGATGAGGAGCGAGGCGAACACCAGGACGACCTTGTGCCAGTTGATCCCCCCTAGACCCAGGGCCGCAAGGCCTGCCCCGAGCAACCCCCCCACCAACGCATGGGACGAACTGACCGGCAGCGCCCACAGCCAGGTGAGAATCTCCCACACGCAGGCCCCAAGCAGGGCGGCGATGACCAGATGGGCGGACGCATCCCCGGCGTTGATCACCCCGCCGATGGTCTTGGCGACGGCCACCCCCATTACCAGGGGGCCGATGAAATTGAAGATGGCGGAAAGCCCGATCGCCACGCGCGGCTTGAGCGCTCCCGTGTAGATCACGGTGGAAACGGCATTGCAGCCATCGTGGAAGCCGTTCATAAGGTCAAAGATAAGTGCGACTGCCACCACCGCGACGAGGAGTATGGTGTCGGCACTCAAGACCTCAGGCCCCCCCTTCGCACATCGAGCCGACGAGCTCCATGCTCCGCCGGCTCTGCCTTGACGGTCGTCTCCAATTCATCGCGTCCAATAATAAACGAACTCCAGGGCGGTCACAATCCAGTGGGGCGAGAGGGAAGCGCGGAGGCATTCCGACCGAGCCACCTCGTTCCCCTCTGTCGCAGTGGCCTGCGCGATCGTGTCGGCATTCGTCTAGCCGACCTTTCCGCCCATGTTCTGAGGCTCTACCACGACCGCCTTCGCGCCTAGAGAATGGCGGATCTGCGCCCATAGGGGCACAGCGGGCTCCCGTATCACCCGGGACCCGATCAATAGCGCGTCTTCGTAGGCCTCCAAGACCTGATCGACTACTCGTTCCCACGAATAGCTCTCGGCAAGCTGGATGCCCTTTAGGACCAGGTGTTGCCTTTGCTCCCCGTCCTGCAACAGCGCGAACAGAGCCGGCTCCAATGCCGCGGCGCTGCCCGGCGGCACGAGCACACCCGCCTTCCCGCCCTGCAGCGCCGCCCGATAGCCTGGAATGTCGGACGCCACGACAGGGACGCCGGCGGCCAGCGCCTCTGTCAAAACGATGCCAAAGCTCTCGCCTCCCAGCGAGGGCGCACAGAGCACTTCTGCCTGCCGCATCTGCTCCAACTTGTCCTCGTAAGAGACCCGACCCAAGGCGGTGATGCCCTCGATCGCGCTCGACCCGTTCCCACGCTCTCGCGAGACCAGAGAGCGAAGCTGATTTTGGGTGGGTCCGGCAAGAACCAAGGACGCCTCCGGCAGACTTCTGCGCACACCGGCAAAGGCCTCCACCAGCACCGAAAGGCCCTTTCGCGGCTCCGGCCGTCCTATGAAGAGGATACGTCCGGCCACCTTCTTGCCGTCCCGTGCGGCAGAATAGGCCCCCACATCGATCCCATTCGGGATCACTCGATACTCGCCGGGAAAGAAGCTGGTAACGCAGTCGCGTGCCGCCTCCGATACCGCGATGTTGACGGCCATGCAGGCCATGATCCTGCGAGCGAGAGGGATGAACCGCTCGTAGTGATTCGATGCATCGCCCGCCGCGTGGAACGTCCCTACCACCGGCACTTTGGCCGTCATCGTGGCCGAGGCGCTGGTGGGCGGGATCGTAGGCTCATGCACGTGCACCAGGTCGAGGTGGAGGCGTGAGAAGATGCGAGTCATTCTTTGGAGCATCAGCGGCCACATGCCCACGTAGGCGACAGAACCGTTGGCGCGGACCGGGAAGGCCCGTCCGGAAGACACGAAATGCCTCGGCACCTCCACCACGGAGCGAGCCAGGTTACCCGCCGGTGCGATCACCCACACGTCGTGCCCCCGTTTTTCAAGCTGATGCACGAGATGCATCACATGGTCGTTCACTCCCCCGGGCACGGTCCACGCGTAAGGTGACACGACGCCTATCCGCATCCGATACCTCCCCGAGCCGCTGGTCGTTTCGACTTCACTACGTTCCGGCGAGCGAAGCCACGCCGTGTCGCCCATGACTCTAACATGCCCAAGAGCGAGCGAGATAATGCATGACTGCAAGACACGACGGGGGCCGCGTCCTCACTGACGGGGCCCCCGGAACCAGACATTTGATGCTCGCGAGGTGCTGCGACTCTGCTACCGGTTGACGGTCCCCTCCCAGGTATCGACCTTCTTTTGCTTCTTGTCGGCCTCGGTGAACCAACGCGACGTGACAACCTTGGTCTCGGTGAAGAAGCGGATACCGTCCAGGCCGAACACGTGGCTCTCGCCGAAGAACGAGTCCTTGTGACCGGCGAACGGGAAGAAGCTGACCGGCACTGGGATGCCGACGTTGATGCCGACCATGCCGGCGTGTGTGCGGCGGGCGAACTCGCGGGCGTAGTAGCCGCTTTCGGTGAAGATGCAGGAGCCGTTGGCGAAGCGGCTGTTATTCATGAGGGTGATGCCCTCTTCGAAGTCCTGGACACGCTTGATGGCGAGCACGGGGCCGAAGATCTCATCGCGGCCGATGGTCATGTCCTCGGTCACGTTGTCGAAGATCGTCGGGCCGACGAAAAAGCCCCTCTCGAAGCCCGGCACGACGAGGTTGCGCCCATCGAGGACGAGGTCGGCGCCTTCCTCGACACCTTTGTCGATCCAGCTCTTGACGAAGGCCTGGTGCTCGGCGCTGACGACAGGCCCGAGCTCGGTCTTCGGGTCGTAGGAGCAACCGACGACGCGCTGCTCGGCGAACTTCTTCATGTAGCCGATGAACTCGTCGGCGACCTTGTTCTCGACGACGCAGACGGGCAGAGCCATGCAGCGCATGCCGGCACAGCCGAAGGTCGAGTTGATGATGCCGGCAGCCGCACGCTCGAGCGAGGCATCGGCGAGCACGAGGCCGTGGTTCTTGGCTTCGGTCTGGGCCTGCACGCGCTTGCCGTGGGCGGCGGCGATAGAGTAGACGTGCTTGCCTACGCTGGTCGAGCCCACGAAGCTCACGCCGCGCACCAGCGGGTGGGTCATCAGGATCTCGGCCTCGTTACGGCTGCAAGTCACGACGTTGACGACGCCCTTGGGCAGCCCGGCCTCCTGAAGCAGCTCGAGCAGGCGGGTGGCCGAAGTCGGTACCATGCTGGCGGCTTTCAGCACGAAGGTGTTACCGGTGACGATGGCCAGTGGGATCATCCAACCGAAGGGGATCATGGCCGGGAAGTTAAAGGGGGCGATGCCGGCGAACACGCCCAGCGGCTCGCGATAGCTCACGGTGTCGTGCCCGGTGGACACGTTCATGAGCGACTCGCCCTTGGCGATCATGGGAGCTGCGACGGCGACCTCACATCCCTCGATGATCTTGACGATCTCGCCGCGGGCCTCATCGAGGTTCTTGCCGACCTCACGCGAGCAAATGTAAGTCAGCTCCTCCATGTGTTCCTCGAGCAGGGCCTTCCACTTGAACATCACCTGGGTGCGCCGCTGCATGGGCAGCGCGGACCAGCTTTCGTACGCCTTGTGGGCGGACTCAATCGCCGCCTCGACCTCGGCCGCGGTGCAGCACGGGGCCTTCGCGAAGACCTCGCCGGTGCTCGAGTCGGTTACGTCCATGTACTTGCTGGTGGCCGACTCGCACCACTCACCGTCGACGCAGTAGTTCAGGGTCTTTGCTTCTGTCTCAGCTTGTGCCATCTCATTTCCTCTCGTATCTGTGAGCTGCAATTGGGCAGGCGATCGCCCACCCCGAGTCGTGCCGGACTACCTGCTGCGTCCGGCTCTTCTTAGGAATGCGGATTCCCCTCAGGCTGCGAGTATCCGGTCTACCTCTGCCAGAGCCTCTTCGATGATATCAAGACCGTATCCCATCTCCTCCCTGGTGATGATCAGCGGCGGTGCGATGAAGAACGTGTTGAAACGCACGAGCGTATGGAGATATCTGCTTTTGAGGTGCGCCGCCAGCGTGGCCATTTCCGGCGAGCCGCCGCCGTAAGGCGACAGTGGCTCCTTGGTTGTCTTGTCCTTGACCAACTCGAGCATGCTGAAGAGGCCCTTGTAGCGCGCGTCACCCACGCAGGCATATTTGGCGCGCATGGCCTCCAAACGCTCCGCCAGATAGACTCCCTGCTGTTCTACGTTCTCGAAGAGACGTTCCTCTTCGTAGACTTCCAGAGTAGCCACGGCTGCAGCACAGGCGAGAGGATGACCCGAACAGGTGAGCCCGGTCCAGAGCATGTTGTTCTCCAGGTGGTCGGCGATCTCGCGGGAGACGATGACCGCCCCTAAGGGCACGTAGCTGCTGGTGAGTCCCTTGGCGCAGGTGACGATGTCGGGCTTGATGCCGTAGTGTTGGGTGGCCAACCACTTGCCGGTTCGTCCGAAGCCGGCCATGACCTCGTCGTCGATAAGAAGTATCCCGTATTTATCCAGCAAAGCGCGCAACTTGGGATAGTAGTCATCCGGCGGCACCAGCAGGCCGTTGGTGCCGGTAATACCTTCCACCAGCATGGCGGCTATGGTGTGAGGCCCCTCCATCTGGATGACCTCTTCGATGTGGCCGACACACTCTCTGTTGCAGGTATCAACCGTCTTGCCAAACGGGCAGCGGTAGCAGTAGGGGTCGAACACCCGAACGATTCCCGGCACTCCCGGCTCCACCGGCCAGCGGCGGAAATCCCCGGAGGCGCTCATGGAACCCATGGTGTCCCCGTGATACGAGCGATAGCGGGTGATTATCTTGCGCCGGCCGGTAAAGACACGCGCCATCTTCATCGCGCTCTCGTTGGCCTCGGTGCCGCTCAGACAGAAGAACGATTTGGCCAACCCCGTAACCTCGGCCAGCTTCTTGCCGAGCTCTCCCCGCGGCTCGGTGGCAAAACTGGGGCCGGTGACACACAGCTCGTCCACCTGCCTCTTGATGGCGGCGATCACTTTGGGATGTTGGTGGCCGATGTTGAGATTGACGAGCTGGGAGCAGAAATCCAGCCATTTGTTGCGTTCACCATCCCAGAACCAGACGCCCTGCCCTTTGGTCACGTGGATGGGGTTGGCCGCGCTTTGGACGGACCAGGGAAAGAGGGTGTAGTCGCGGTTATCCTGTATGACTTGTGCAGACGTGCGTACCATGTGCCCTCCCGGGACTCGGTGACACATGGTACTCAAGCCGGCGGTGCGATTCAACGGAAAGAGTGTCAATAATCGGACTCGGCTCCAGGACCAATCGCTGCGCACCGGCCTCCGCTAAGGAGCTCAGATAGGACTCCCGCGCCTCCGGTGTCGCTCGGGCCGGTTCTGGCCCGGTGCTGATCAGCACCTCGCGCAGGGAGGGCAGGCCTCACAGCGACCGCCTAGCCACCAACTCGTCCTCCTCCAGCTCACCGGTCTCCTCGAACCCCAATGACGCGTACAACGCCCGGGCGCCACAATGGCGGCCAAATAGCTAAGCGCCGCCGAGGTGCACCCGCGCTCCTCCCGCAGGTGGTGAAGCAGCGCACTCACGGCTCCTCTTCCGAACCCACGGCGCTGGTTCCGGTGATCGATTGTCAGCCCCCCGAGCCATCCGCTGTTGTCAGAGGGGTCGATGGCCCACATGACGAATCCGACCACCGCGTCCCCTTTGCAGACCGCCAACGGGTGCCATCCGTCCCCGTAATGGCACAACGCCAGGTAATAGCTGACCGGCATCACGAATTCGCGCTGTTCGTCCTTCACCTCGAGCGCGGCGCAGGCGCGCCAGTTCCCAGCATCGACCTCGCGCAGCATGATCGGGACGCTTGCTGCCTCGGCGCTGTCCATGCGATCTCCCCGGTTGTCCGGTGTCTTGTTCACGCGCATCAACTATACAATCATGCTGTCATAAGGGCCCCAGGCCTTCCCCGCCCCGGCTACCGCCGGACGAATGCGATTGAGGCCTCAGCGCTATTGGACTATCCTGGGAATGCCCAGAAGCACCCAGCCGGGAGGCAGTCGAACAGGTGCTCAAAGCCGATAGGGTCCGTCGCACGACCCGCGGCGGCGGGCCATCGGCGCGCGAGCCGTCTTCCCGCACAAGATGGAGGAGATCACATGACCCTGATGGCGACTCTCACCCTGGTGGACGAAGCCGAGGACAGCGTGCAGTACGCTGAGCAGTCGAAAGGGGATAGCCCTCCGGCAATCGGCGCCGTACGAATCCAGCGATGGGCTGTACCCAAACCGGCGCCTTCGGCGATCAGGGTCACTCTCGACTTCTACGAACCCACGCAACCCGCCCCCACCCATCTAGAATCAGCAGTCGCCCACGTGAGCCGCTTCGATGAGGGAGCCCTTCATCAGGGCGACGCAGTCGCCATCGTCAAGAACACAACGGCGGGCATCAAGTATCCGCCCGAGTGGCTGCAGCAGTACCTCGGCAGAACTGGGACAATACTCTGGACAACAGCCGGTGGTGCGATGGTCAAGCTGGACGATGAAGCGACCTGGTTTCCCTACGCCGAGTTGAAGGTCGCGGACTGACCCGGTACTGCCGCAGTCATGTCACGGAGCCGCGTTACTGCTCCGGCTCTGGGGGCTCGGCGGCAGGCGGTAATGAGGGCCCAATTGGCGGTTGGGGCGAGGATCCATGCGCCGAGGGAGACGGGGCCGGAGTCTCTTCCGGGAAGCACACGGTCTCCAAACACAGGCGCCTGCGCACGGGGAAGAGATCGACAGGCCAGTGCCGGTAGATGGCTCCCCACAGGCCTCTTTGCGCGAAAACTACCACTAGAGCGGCTAGTGCGCCGATGAGTATCAGGTACCACGCGCCGTAGTCTGCGAGGAGCTGCTGCAGGGCAAAGAAGACTATGGCCCCCAGGATCGGTCCCTCGATGGTGCCCAACCCGCCGATGACCACGGCGAAGATCATAAGTGCGCTCCATTGCAGGCTGAAGCCGGCTTCGGGCTGCACTCGAAGCAGGTTGAGATAGATGACCGCCCCGGTGGCCCCGGTGCCGAATGCGGCCATGACATACACCCACAGCTTGGAACGGGTTATGTTCACCCCCAGGCTCCGGGCCCCGATCTCGTCGTCCCGGATGGCCGTCAAAGCGACCCCTCGCCGGGACCGCAGGACCAGGTAGACCAGGGCGATCGACCCCACGGCTACCGCAAGGGCCCACCAGAAGACGATCGCCTCTCGAGTCGAAGGCTCGACCTGACGGGCACTGTTGATACTGACCCCTGAACCTCCGCCCAGCCAGGAGGTCTGGGTCACAAGGAGCCGGTATACCTCAGCGATCACCCAGGTGCCGACGGCGAAGTAGCCGCCCCGGAGCCGGAAGGCCAGTCCCGCCGTGGGGAACGCGAAGACGGCCGCCACGATCCCGGCGATCGGGACGCAGAAAAATGGGTTAAGGCCCAACTTCTCTGAGAAGACCCACAGCGTGTACGCGCCGATGCCGACGAAAGCCTGCTGGCCAACGGACACCAGACCGCCATAGCCGGCCAGCAGGTTCCACATCTGAGCGAGAGCCAGAAGGGCAAGGAATGTGACCCCCTGCTTCATGATGTTGGAGGAGCCCCAGGCGGGGACGGTCGCCGCTGCGATGATTACGACCGCGACGATGGGCAAGGCGATGCGGCTGGCCCGAGTGTAGCGTTCGACCTTGAGAGGCGTAGCCATCACTGCACCTGCTTCGCGAAGAGTCCCTGGGGCCGGAACGCGAGGATGGCCAAGAACACAAGGTGCCCGACCAGCATGCCCCAGCCCTGCTGGATGTGATCACCCAACACCTGAGCGACGCCGAGGACGATCCCGCCCACCAGGGTCCCCCACAGCGAGCCCAGACCCCCGATGATGACGGCCTCATAAGCGAAGATCAGCCGGAAGGGCCCGGCGCTAGGGCTGAACGTCGTCCGGATGCCTATGAATACGCCGCCGATGGCCACGATGGCCAGGGCGAAGGCCATCGCCATGCCATAGAGATGACGGTTGTCGATCCCCATGAGCTGGGCGGCCCGCTGGTTGTCCGCAGTCGCCCTGAAGGCCCGGCCCATGCGGGTGCGACCCAGGAACAACTGCAGACCGAAAAGGACGATGACCGAGGTGACCATGGTGAGCAACGGGAACCAGCCTATGACCACCTGGTCGCTCAGGCGTATGGAGGTGTTCTCGATGACCCCGGCGTCAAGACCTTTGCTGTTGGCCGTGAATCCCTCGAGCAGGAGGTTCTGGATAATGATGGCGATGCCGAACGTGGCCAGGATCGCTTGCAAGGGTCCCGCGTCCATGGCGAAGTTGAGCAGTCCCCGCTGCACGAGATAGCCGAAGATGGCCATGACGATCATCACCATGATGAGCGTGTAGAACGGGTTGACGTCGAGGGCACTGACAATGACCAAGGAGATATAGGCCGCCATCACGCCGAAGTCCCCGTGGGCCAGGTTGACCAGGCGCATCACCCCGAAGACCAGGGAGAGACCGGCGGCGAACAAAGCATAGAGCCCGCCAAGAAGGATCCCTTGGATTATGTCGTTTGCCCAGACCACCCGTCACACTCCGAAATACGCGGCGAAGATCTCTTCGCTGGAGATCTCGCTTGGGCTGCCCTCGAGAGCCTGACGCCCCTCGAGCATGCAGGTGACGCGATCGGCGAACTTCATCGCCTGACCTACATCCTGCTCTACCAAGAGCACGGTGGTGCCCGACTTGACGATGGCCGGCATGGCCTCGTAGATCTTCTCCACCACCACCGGAGCTAGCCCCAGCGATACCTCATCTAGGAGGAGAAGACGAGGGTTCGACATCAGACCGCGGCCGATGGCGAGCGCCTGCTGCTCGCCTCCGGAGAGGCTGAAGGCCTGTCGCTGCCGCAACCTGGACAAGAGGGGAAAGAGCTCGTAGACCTTGTCCATGCTCCAAAGCCCGGTGCGCCGGGAGTGGGCCCCCACCATCAAGTTCTCGGCGACGGTCAAACTCGGGAACACCCAGCGACCCTCGGGCACATAGGAAATACCCAGCCCAACCCGTTTATTAGGAGGCAGATGCCCTACTGACTGGCCGTCGAACCGCACCTTGCCCGCGTCGGTTCGGATAAGACCGCAGATGGTGCGAAGCAGCGTGGACTTTCCCGCCCCGTTCGCGCCGATGACGGCATGCGTCTCTCCCTCCTCGATGCGCAGATTGACGTTGAAAAGAGCCTGAAAGCGGCCGTAGCCCGTGGAGATGTCGTCCAGTTCAAGGAGGCTCACGGGGCCATACTCCCCATATAGACGTCGCGAACCTGGGGACTGTTGATGACCTCAGTGGGATCACCCTCGGCGATCAGCCGGCCAAAGTCTATGGCCATCAGCCGGTCGACCACGGCAAGTAGGGCGCGGACGATGTGCTCGATCCAGATGACGCTGATGCCCTCGGTCCTCAGCTGCTTGATGGTATCGATCAGGGAGTGGACCTCATGCTCGGTGAGACCGCCGGCGATCTCGTCGAGCAGCAAGACCTTGGGCTCGGTGGCCAAGGCCCGAGCCAACTCGAGACGCTTGCGTTCGAGAAGACCGAGCGATTCTGCGAGCACATTGGCCCGAGGAAGTAGCTCCGCCCGGTGCAGCGCCCGAGCGCAAAGTTCGTAGGAGGCCTTCTCCGATTGCTTCCGGCCGTAGGTGGCACCAACAAGCACGTTCTCGAACACGGTCATGCCGTCGAAGGGACGGGGGATCTGGAAGGTCCTACCGATCCCCGCGTGGCAGCGCTCTTCCGGAGGCCGCCGGGAGATGTCGGTGCCGGAGAAGGTCACCCGGCCTTCATCAGCGGAGACGGTCCCGGTGAGCAGGTTGAGCATCGTAGTTTTGCCGGCACCGTTCGGGCCGACGACCCCGAGCGCCTCCCCTTCGATAAGGGAGACGCTCAGGTCGTCGACCACCACCACGCCCCCGAAGGACTTGGTGAGGTGCTCGGCGCGAAGTATGACCGTCACCGGTCTACACTTCGCGATGGCTTGTTTGCAGGACTCAATTACGTAGCCGGCTCAGAGCGTGGTTCTGTCCACGACCTCGCCCGTCTCTTGGATGTCCGGATAGTGCGAGTTGTCCACGACCTTCCGCTCCCAGTTGCCGACTTTGCCGATCCACTGCCCGCCCACTAACGGGCTGAGAGCGCAGTTGGCAAAGGGCGCGTCGAACTTGACCGGACCCAATATGGTCTGGAGATCGGTGGCCTTGATCGCTTCCACGTACGAGGCCGGGTCGTCGAGGTTGGCCGTGCGCTTGACCACGTCGGTCACCACGTCGAAACCGCCGCCGCCGGTCAGGCCCAGGGCGGGGGTGTAGGGACCGGGCTCCGCCGCTTCCCATGCGTCGACTATCCCCTGGCAGGTAAGACCGGTGAGTGAAGACTTGAACGGCCAGGTCTTTTCCCACCAGACCTCGAGGCACAGGCCGTTCGCGATGTCGCCCACCGCGTCCATGTCGGGCCGGGTGAGGATGGCCCGGGCGATGGCGGTCATCTTGGGGTTAAAGCCTTGCTGCACGGACTGCTTCCAAAAGTTCGCGAAATCCGGCGGGGTCCACGTCCCGACCAGGCATTCGCAGCCCTCGGCCTTGAACTTGTTGATGACGCTGGAGAAATCCTCGGAGCCCTGGGTGAACAGGCCCGGGTTGACGACTGAGTACCCACCCCCTTCTAGCACGGGCACCATGCCGGTCTTCGGGTCGGCCGTGGCGGTTCCGTCGGGGTCATTGGGCCACATGCAGGCCACCTTCTTGTTGGTGGGCAGCAGGTTTAATAGGCTCAAGTAGACTTGGTTCAGGTCGCCGACGGAGAAGAACACGTTGTAGGCCCAGTTGAAGCCCTTGGTGGGATCGGCGGGGTTCCCGCCCATGCTTATGAACCACGGCTCCATGGGGCACCCGTAGGTAACGCAAGGAACGCCGTTCGCCTCGCATTGCAGCCCCACGGGGACGCTGACAAGCGGAGTCATGCCGCCGAAGACGATGTCGGGCTTGTCCTGGGTGATGAGTTCGCCCGTCACCTCCGCCGCGCGGTTGGGGTCGGACTGGCTGTCTTTGACGATCCAGGTGACCGGGTGCTTCTTCCCGTCGGCGCCGACAAGACCGTCGCCGATCGTCTTCTTGGCTTGGTTCAGCAGGAAGTCGTCGGGCTCGCTCAGGCCGGCGAAAACGCCAGTGGTCATGGTTACCCAACCGATCTTGACCTCGCGGCCCATCTCGGCGCCGGCAGAGGCCGTGGTCGTCGAACCGGCTGCCGTGGTCGTCGTCGCACCACCCGCCGTCGTGGTGGTCGCACCACCCGCGGTTGTGGTGGTCTCTTCGCCGCCACCGCATGCCGCGATCAGCCCGCCAAGGCCGGCGCCCACACCGACAGTCGCACCGGCGATGCCGGCTATCTTCAAGAACTCCCGTCGAGAAACTGCCCTGTTCGCAAGCGCAGTGTCGTCTTGTGCCCGGTCGTCTTCGTGTACGTCAGACATCTCGATCCCCCTGTCCGAGGCTGCGGGCGCAGCCCCAACTTCCGTCTCTTTCGTCTCCCTTGGCGCAGCGCCTACTTCCTCGCCCCATTCAGTGCGCCGTATTTGCCGTTTCTTTCCTCCCTTGCGCGAGTTTAGACCCGCCTGGATCCGCCCGCAAGACCAGTAGCAGCCTCCTTCAGTCGACAGACACGCCGTCCGATCGGTCACCCGATCAGCCTGGGCCCAAGGCCCCCTGCCGAGCGCCTTCCATCACGCGCTGACAGATGCGAACGCCCTCCATGGCGTCGGTGGTCCAATGATCGGCTCCTATGTAGCCGGCCACCACTTCGTCGATGGTGCCTCCCCCGACGATGGTGATGGGCACACGCGCCAGCTCAACAGCGTAATCCTTGATGAGAGCGACGGTATCCCGCATAGCGGTAAAAGCCACGGACAGCAGGCCCGAGAGTCCGATGATGTCAGGGACGAAATCCCTCGCCGCCTCCACGAATCGCTCCGCTGGGACGTTCACCCCGAGGTCCTCGACGGTGAACCCGAAGGTCCGAAAAGCGAGCGCGGCCATGTTCTTGCCGATGTCATGGATGTCGCCCGCGACCGTTCCCAGCAGCACCCGCCCCGAGGCATCACTGACCAACTCCGCTTCGAGTCCTGGCCCCACCAACTCCATCACCCCGCGGAAGATCTCCCCAGCCATGATCAGTCCGGAGAGAAAGATCTCCTGGCGTTCGTAGCGCACGCCCACACTCTGCATCCCCTCCTGCGCCGCGCGCACGATGCTGAGCGAGCTTTCCCCGGCGGCAAGGGCATCCCTGACCAAGCCGACAGCCGCTTTCTCGTCCAACGCCGCCACGGCCGCTGTGATGGCTTGCGCGTTGTCGTGATTCACGCCTGCAGTCCCCCAAACGAGCGATTCGTCGCGACGGTTTCTCCGGAGATCACGTAAGAACCGTGTGTACTAAGAACCGTATATATATAGATAATAATGGTAGCCCTGTCAAGAGCTGGTGCGTGGAGGCCCGAATCTCGGCTGCCGTGACACCGCGATCCTCAGTCGTACGAGTCGCCTGGACGGGCGACCCCGATATGAGTGGTGAGGCGGAACTGGTCGGCGCGACAGAGAAACACGCCCCAACTAACCCGTCGTCCGTCAAAATCGCGGAACAGGTTCTCCAGGGAAAAGGCCGGATATCCCTCTGGCACTCCGAGGAATGACGCTTCGTCGGCTCCGAGGCTAACCGCCTGGATAGTAAGCTGGCCGCTGGGAATGCCCCTCCCCCGGGCGGAATGGAGCAGGCCGTCAAGTGAGGTGATCTGCAGTTGCGCCTCGACGAGGGGCCGATGCTCGTCATAGAGGACGTGCTCCAGCTGATAGATGAGAGGCACCCCTCGGCGCTGGATAAGCCGACGCATGAAGACGGTGGGAGCATCCAGGGGACACTCCAGCATGGCCGCCACTCGCTCGCTGGCGGAGACGATGCTCGCTTCCAGCAGAAGCACTCCTACCGATTCGTCGCCCACCCACGTATCTGTGATCTCCTGCAGCCGGAAGACCGCCTCCCCAAGCTCGAGGCCCCTCACGAAGGTCCCTTTACCCTGAGTAGTGGTCACCAAGCCCCGGTCGAGAAGGATGTTAATCGCCCGCCGCACCGTCATCGGGCTAACCCCGAATTCCGCTCGAAGTTGCGCCTCGGTGGGCAGCTGATCACCTGGACGATGTGCGCCCGCACCAATGCGGTCGGCGATCGCGTTGGCTATGTGGAGGTAAGCAGGTTCGTGTGAACGGCGGCCGCGATATCCGGGGCGTCCGATCCGTTCGGACACAGCCTTCAACGCCTCCTCCCGACGAGATGGAGGGCTCGGTGAGCCACCTACCGCTCCACTGCTACCCGGCATTCCTGCCTCCTGTACCATCGGCCACGAGTGACTCCGTCTCGGCTCTTGCGGATTTAGCTATATAACTATAGTATATCTCTGGCGTTGGGGTAGGCCTCCTAGGCGGGCCGTTATCAACACCCAAGAAGCTCCCCGCTGTCCTCCGGCACGGGAACAGAACATCAGAAGCACGATACCAAATCCGACCGAGGCTGATGGTGGCTGGGGAAACCGACCTCCTAGGCGGATGAACATGATCGGTCCACGAGTATCTACCGACGTGACCCACGAGGCGGCCATGACGACGCAAGCGGGTTGACGGTGAAGCACCTGGGGAATACCATCCACGCGCGCGACATCATCGCCGTGGCCCTCATGGAGGCAGCGAACGACAGCCGCGACGGTCGGTGCGTCCGGCCCGGCGAGAAATGAGGGGCGATTACCAGGGCGGCGAAGAAAGACTGGGAAAAGGGGAGGGAAAAGGGGAGCGAAAAGAAGGACTCACTCGGCGCAAAGGGCGCGCCGGGAACAACGGGCAATCACTTCTGAGGGAGACCGCTATGCAAGACCTAGTCGAAGCCATGGCCAACATGAAGGAGGAGGAAGCTCTCCAGATTGTTGATGAGATGCTGGAGAAGGGGGAGAATCCCAACCACATCCTCGACCTCACCTCGGAGGCCATGCGGGTAGTGGGCGAGCGCTATCAAGACGGCACCTACTTCCTGCCCGAGCTCATCATGAGCGGGGAGATGGTAAAGAAGATCGGCGAGCAGCTCAAGCCCCATCTGGCCGCGAGACAAGACCAGGCCAAGAAGCTGGGCACCGTGGTTCTCGGTACCGTCCGCGGCGACATCCACGACATCGGCAAAGACATCGTGGGCTTCATGCTGGAAGTGAATGGCTTCGAGGTCGTCGACCTGGGCATAGACCAACCGGAAGAAGCCTTCGTCCAAGCGGTGAGAGAGCATCATCCCCACGTCCTCGCCCTCTCCGGATTTCTTTCCGTCGCTTTTGACTCCATGAAGTCCACCGTAGAGGAGGTGGACGCCGCCGGACTGCGCCAAGACCTGAAAGTGATAATAGGCGGCGGCCAGATGGACGAGACCGTGCGCAAATACACCGGGGCCGACGCCTACGGGGATGACGCCATGGCGGCTGTCGCATTCGCCAAGAAGAGTGTGGGGGTGAACTAGAGATGGCGGAGAAACCCTGGGCGGACATGACCGCCGATGAGAAACGCGCCTGGCGGATCGACCGCTGGCGGAACCCCCCCATCGAATTCAAGAGCCCGGAAGCCGAGGCCGACTATAAGGCCCGCCTTGACCGTCTGATCGCGGCTCTGGAGATGCGGGTGCCCGATAGGGTGCCGGTCAGCCTGAACACCGGCTTCTGGCCGGCCCTGAGCGCGGGGCTCACACCATACGAGTCGATGAACGACCCTGCCCGCGCCCGCAAGGCGTGGATCGACTTCAACTCGAGGTTCCAGCCCGACGCCATGTCCGACCCGGTCCACTACACAATGCCGGGGGCGATGTTCGAGGCCCTTGACTACAAGCTCTATTCCTGGCCGGGTCACGGGGTGGCCAAAGAGGGGAGCTACCAGTACGCCGAGAAGGAGTGGATGCTCCCCGAGGACTACGATCATCTCATCTCCGACCCCTCGGACTACATGCTCCGCGTCTATCTGCCCCGCACTGCGGGCGCCTTTGCCGGCTTCAGCCAGCTCTCCTCACTGTTTGACTTCATCGAGCTGCCCTTCGTCTCCGGCCATCTTGGCGGCTGGGGTTCCCCGGAGATGCTGGCCGGTCTGGAGAGATTGGGCGAGGCGGGACGGTTGCGGAACGCATGGTGGAACGAGACCGCCGTTCCAGTGATCGAGAAGCTGATATCCCTCGGCTTCCCTTCCTACCGCAGTTGCGGGACCAAGGCCCCCTTTGACATCCTGGGCGACACCCTGAGAGGTACCAAAGGCTTGATAATGGACATGTTCCGTCGCCCCGACAAGGTGCTGGCCGCGTGCGAGCGCCTGGTGCAGGTGGCGGTGGACTGGCCGCTCAAACGCCCGGTTGGCCCGGCCACGCCGGTCGTCTTCATCCCGCTCCACAAGGGCGCCGATGGCTTCATGAGCGACGAGCAGTTCAGGACCTTCTACTGGCCGAGCCTGCGAAAGATGCTGATCGGGCTTATCGATGAGGGTATGATCCCGTTCTGCTTCGCCGAGGGGCGCTACAACGCGCGGCTCGAGGCCATCATGGACCTGCCCAAGGGGAAGACGGTTTGGCTCTTCGACCAGTCCGACATGGCCCGGGCCAAGGAGACCATCGGTACAGTGGCCTGCCTCGAGGGCAACATGCCGCTGTCATTGCTGTACGCAGGGACGCCACAGGAGGTCGCCGCTCATACCCGCAACCTGATCGACGTGGCCGGCGCCGGCGGCGGCTATATCCTCGATATCGGCGCCGTGGCCGACGAGGGCAACGACGAGAATCTCGCGGAGATGATCAAGACAGCCAAGGAATACGGGGTCTATTGATCCGCCATTTTCCGGGGCCGAGGGATGGAGGTGCGTCCCCCGCCCCGGCCCGGCAGAGACTCCCGGCAGGAAGCGAAGGGGAAACGGTGGCATGGCAGAAGCGGTGATTCTCGCCTGTGAGATGATCGAGGACGAGGTCCGGCTGGCTTTGGAGGCGGCCGCGCCCGAAGACAGTCCCGTCCTGATCTGGGTGGAAAGCGGCCTGCACGACCGTCCGGAACGGCTGCAGGTGGCCCTACAGGGACTGATCGACCTGCTCGACGAGGGCGCAGCCTCGCACACCGTGGCCACCCTGCCGTCGGTGCGCCCCGGCCGGGGACCGGCATCCGAACGGCGTGAAGAAGTGGCGGTCGAGCCGGTCCGGGAAGTGCTCCTCGCCCTAGGCTTCTGCGGCAAGGGACTCCAGGGGCTGGTATCGAAGAATCTTACCTTGGTCTTCCCCAGGGTCGACGACTGCGTCTCCCTGCTGCTCAACCACGGGTGCGCCCGGGAAGAGATCCCCCGAGACACCCGTAGCTACTACCTGACCCAGGGCTGGTTCCGTCACAACAGTTCCGTCAGCCAGGCGTTCGGAGAGTGGATCGAGCGCTACGGTGCGGAACGGGCCGCCAAGCTGCGGCAGGCCATGTTCACCGGATACGAACGCGTGAGTCTCATCGACACCCAGGCTTATGATGTGGCCGACTGCGTCGATCAGAGTCAGGCGTATGCGGACGAGTTGAATCTCGAGCATGCGATTGTGCCGGGGTCGGTCCAGCTGCTCGAGCGACTGTTCAAAGGAGAGAGGGACAGCGAGATCGTGGCCGTCCCCCCAGGGGAAGCCATCGGCTTCCTTCACCTGTTCGCCGCCGAAGAAGCCTGAGAACCGGCCACGAGGCTCCAAGTACCGCCCGACCAAGATGGAGGAACGTGCCCAGTGGAGACACGAGTAGCCAGCGCTACGCGCGAAGTCATTATCGGGGGCGACCGGCCCACCGTGCTGATAGGCGAGCGCATCAACCCCACCGGCAAGAAACGCCTGGCCGAGGCGCTGCGCGCCGGCGACCTGAGCCTGGTCCGCGATGAAGCCCTGGCGCAGGTGGCGGCCGGCGCCGACATCCTCGACGTCAATGTGGGCGCCACGGGCGTGGACGAGGTAGCGATGTTGGCCCTGGCCGTGCAGGCAGTCGCAGGGGCCGTGGACGTGCCCCTCTGTCTGGACAGCCGAAAGGTGAAGGCTCTGGAGGCGGCTCTAGCGGTCTGCCCCGGGCGACCCATCGTCAACTCCGTGACCGGGGAGGAATCTTCGCTCGAGGAGGTGCTGCCGCTGGTCAAGCGGTACGGAGTCCCCGTGATCGGGCTCACCCTCGACGAGAAGGGCATTCCCGCCGATGCCGGCGCCCGGGTGGGGATCGCTCACCGCATTGTCGAACGCGCCGAAGCCATCGGCATTCCCCGCGGGGACGTCATCATCGACTGTCTCACGCTGTCACTGGGAGCCAACGTCCAAGCAGGCATCGGCACGCTCGAGGCCACCCGCCGCGTAAAGGCCGAACTGGGCGTCAACCAGACCCAGGGCGCAAGCAACATCTCTCACGGCCTGCCGAACCGGCCGGTCCTTACCGGCGCCTACCTGGCCATGGCCATCGAAGCCGGCCTCACCTGCCCCACAGCAGACGTCGCATTGGTACGTCTGGCCGTGCTTGCGGCCGACTTGGTACTTGGGCGCGACAAGTATGCCATGCGCTTCATCTCCGCCTTCCGCGAGGCCCAGAAAGCGGCGGCCGGCCAGCCGCGTCCCCACTCGCTTACCTAGCTACGTGCGCGGACTCCCCGTGAACGTCGTGGGCGGCCTCCATCACGGCCTCGGCGATGGTCGGGTGGGCGTGAATGGTGTCGCCCAGTTGCCTCACGGTAAGGCCGTTCTGCAGTGCCACCGCCACCTCGTGGATCACGTCGGTGACATGCGCACCCATCATGTTCGCCCCAAGCAGGAGGTCGGTCTCCTTGTCCGCCACGAGTTGGACGTAGCCGACGTCTTCGCCTAGAGCCAGAGCCTTGCCCAGAGCGGCAAAACGGTAGGTACCGGTCACCGGCTGGTAGCCGGACTCGAGAGCCTGTTCCTCGTTCATGCCCACGCTGGCCACCTCGGGCGCGGAGTACGTACACGAAGGGGTCGAGCGCAGATCACGCTTCCGCCGGCCTCCGAGGGAGTTGTCCACGGCCACCAAAGCTTCGTAGGAGGCGACGTGGGCCAGAAGCATTCCGCCATTGACGTCGCCGATGGCATAGATGTCGGGCGCCGTGGTCTCGAGGTAGTCGTTGACCACCACGTAACCGCGGCCGTCCAACTCTACCCCCACCGTATCCAACCCCAGATCGGAGCTGTTGGGCCGGCGGCCGACAGATACCAGGATCTTGTCGGCGCTCATCTCGGAGCCGTCCGAGAGCTTGGCCACCACGTGATCGGCCGCGTATTCGAGGATGCTTTCCACTTTAGTCTTCAGCAGCACCTGGATGCCGCGTTTGCGATACACAGACTGGAACTGCTTGGCCAGACGCCTATCTTCCAGCGGCAACATCTGCGGCATCATCTCGACCATCGTGACCTGGGTGCCCATTTCGGCGAAAAAGGACGCGAACTCACACCCGATGGCTCCTGCCCCCACAATCAGAATCGACGCAGGAATCTCCTCCAACTCTAACGCTGAAGTAGAGGTCAATATCGAAGGATGATCGAAATCGAACATCGGCAGGTGCGCGGGCTCGGACCCCGTGGCTATGATGATCTTATCTGCAGCGAGCGTGATAGTCTCAGCCCCGGTGTCCACCAGCACTTGTTTGCCTGAAACCAGCCGGCCGCTGCCCCGGACCAGTTTCACGCCCGCCTTCTTCAGCAGGACCTCGATGCTGTCGCGCAACTGGGTGACAATCCGAGCCTTGCGCTCCATTATCCGGGGCAGGTCGGGCAGGACCTCGCCTGTAACCTGAAAGCCATACTTTTCACCCGAGCGCGCTCGAGACAGCGCCTCAGCGCTTGCCAGCAAGGCTTTGGTGGGTATGCAGCCCCGGTTGAGGCAGGTGCCGCCCACCAGGTCTCTTTCCACCAAGGAGACCAAGGCTCCCTGGCGGGCCGCGCGGAGCGCGGCCACGTATCCGCCCGGGCCACCGCCCAGGACCACGATCTTTGTGGGCGTACCATTCAGAGAGCCGCCGCGCGTATCATTCATCTCAGCCCCCACTAGGCGGCCACGCCGGCCATGTCGAGGATCTCGGGGACGATCTCTTCCTTGCCAATGGCCATGACGTGCACGCCGTCGCAGACCTTGTTCTCGCGCAAAAAGCGGATGTGACGCGCGGCGATCTCCATGCCTTTGCGCATCGCCTCCTCTTTGGGCACGCTCCCCATCTCTTCCAGAAGGGCATCGGGAACGAAGATCCCGGGCACGGCCCGGTTCATGAACTTGGCCATGCCCAAGCTGGTGAGTATTACCAGTCCGGCCATGATCTTGACGTTGGTCCCCGCCGTGATCTCCCGGGCCTGCTCCATGAAGCGCTGGAAGTTGTCCATGTCGTACACGGCCTGGGTCTGGAAGAAGTCGGCCCCGGCTTCTACTTTGCGGGCGAACTTATACATCTGGGGCTCAATCGGATCCGATTCCGGAGTGACGACCGCTCCCACGAAGAAATCGGTGGCGCCGTCCAGCTCGTTCCCGGCCCAGTCAGTACCTTCGTTCATCTTGCGGCAGCACTGGATGAGGTGGACCGAATCGAAATCGAACACGCCTTTTGATTGCTTGTGATCGCCCACAGAGGGGTGGTCGCCCGTCAAACAAAGGACGTTGGTGATGCCGAGGAAGGCGGCGGACAGAAGATCTGTTTGCAGACCCAGGCGGTTACGGTCGCGGCATGTGGTCTGGAATATGGGATCCCCGCCCCGGCGCACGATCTCGCCCGAGACCACCAAAGAGCCCAGGCGCATGACCGCGCTCTGGTTGTCGGTCACGTTGAGCCCGTCGACCCTGTCCTTAAGCATGTCTATGTGGTGCAGCATCTTCTCGACGTTGGTTCCCTTGGGGGGACCGATCTCGCCGGAGACGACGAACCTGCCGCTGTTGCACGCGTCGCGATAGGTGCCCATCGTTATTCGTCCCCCGGTTTCTTGCTCCACGCTTTTTCCCGGACCTCGACCCGTTTGCCCGGGTGAGCGATGACGTTCCAATCCTTGGGCCCGTGGATTCGGGTGCGTTTGTCTTCGCGCCCTTCCTTCTTGAGCTGCTCGTGGATGAGCACCCAACCACAATCCATCTCCGGATCCACTTCGCACTTGCCGTGGCTGGTGCCGCCGCAGGGGCCGTTGAGGAGACCCTTGGCACACCGGGTTACCGGGCAGATGGCCCCGTATTCGTCGAGGACGCAATCGCCGCAGAGAGAACACTTCTCGACGAAATCCATCGACTTCTGAACATTGCCGAGAAACAGGGCGTCGTTACCGGGGAGCACATGTTTGTCTGTGGCGGCGCGCACGGACTGCGTACCGGCGCCGCAGGAGAGCACCAGAAAGGCCTCCGCTTCCTCGGTCGCTTCTTTGTGCTTACGCAGGATCCGCTTGACGTCAAGCTCCTGGCAGTTGGCCGCCACCACGTCGACAGCCACCACTTTCTTGCCCGCTTCTTCCAGCTGGGCCTTCATCTCGGCTACTTCCTTTTCGCCTCCGGTCTGCGTGACGGTGGCGCATTCCCCGCAGCCGATGATGAACACGTTCGTCTCCCCCTCGAGCGACTTGATGATGTCCTCGATGGGCTTCTTCTTGGCAATGATCAATTCAAGTACCTCCATTCCCTCCAGGGGATTGCTACTTCTTGCCGAGTTGCAGTCGCGCCGCCTGCAGCGTATTGCGGGCCAGCATCATGTTGGTAACCGCGCCCACGCCGCCGGGGACTGGAGTGATGGCGCTAGCCTTGGTGGATACGACGTCAAAATCGACATCGCCCACGGTCTTGGCCTGCGCTTCAGCCAGATCAGCGCCGCAAGCGCGACAGGGGTTCTTCTTGCCCCGGTTGATCCCCTCGCACGTCGGGCAGACCACCACTCGGTTAATACCCACGTCCAGCACTACGGCGCCTTCCTTGATCAGTTCCGCGCCCACCAAGTGCGGAACCCCAGCAGCCACGACTAGGTAGTCGGCCAACCGGGTGTGTTTTTCCAGGTTGCCCCTATTCGAGGTGAACACGTGCGTCACCGTGGTGGTGGCGTTGCGGTTGAGGAGCAGCAAGGCCAGCGGCTTGCCTACCGTATTGGAATGGCCCACGACGCACACCTCGGCGCCTTCGAGAGCGTCGGTGACGTCGCGCCCTTCGGAGCGCAGGTAGCGCTCGAGCAACTCTATACACGCGGCGGGAGTGGCCGGCGGGAAGCCAGGTTCGCCCAGCGTCAGGCGGCCCATGTTGAAGGGGTGGAAGCAGTCGACGTCTTTATCGACGCTGATCGAGTTGATCACCGCAGAGTCGGACACATGGGCAGGAAAGGGTCGCAAGGGCAGGATCCCCGACACGGCCAGGTCGTCGTTGAGACTCCTCACGGTCGCCACGACCGCCTCCTCGCGGGCGTCGGCGGGGAGGACCTCGTTTCGGTAGCCGAGCCCCATCTCTCCGCAGAACTTCTCTACCGCTCCCCGGTACATACCGGCGCCGAAGTCGTCGCCGACCATCAAGGTGGCGATGCCGGGGTGCAGACCGGCGGCCTTCAGCTCTTCCAGCTCGCGCGCCAATTCCTCGCGCAGTTCGGCGGCTATCGCCTTACCGTCTATGATCTTAGCTGTCACAGATACCCCCTAAATCTTGCTGTAGGTCATGGCGAGTACGACGTCGCGCAGGCGAGCCGTCTCGGAGAGCACCGCTTCGACCCTAGTCCAAGCACCGCGCTTGAAATCCTCGTCTGCTATCCAGGCCAGGTTGATCTTGACATTGAGGGCGGCCGACTGGGCGGCCGCGTCGGCTAACAGCACGGCCACGCCCGCGTCACTCACGGCGTTCGGGTTGCCTTTCTCAGCGGCCGGCAGGGAGAGACGAGCCACCTCGGCCGCGGCTTCCGCCACCCTGAGCGGCACCTCCGCAGCGCCGATCAGCGCTCCCTGCAGGACACGGTTGCGCTCCTGCTTCTGCGCTTCGCTGTCTCGCGGCAGCTTCATTGCCGCGGCCACCGCGCCGTAGGCTTTGGCGTCGAGTGTGACCAGTTCCTCGAGCTCACGGCGCAGTTTCTCCGAGCCGGCCTTGATCTCGGCGACGGCATCCTCCACGTCGGCGAACTTTTCTTTGCCCAAGGTAAGGTTGGTCACCATCGTGACCAAACCGGCTCCCAGGGCTCCGACGAGGGCGGCCACACTACCCCCACCGGGCGCGGGATCGCTGCTGGCCAGTTTATCCAGATACGATCCGATGGTCCCGTGCACATATGATTGCTGGGTCACACAAGGCTCCTTGTCGGTGGCGGCTTGGGGCTCCGGAGGGGAGCCCGCGGGCTAGAAGAGCCCCACGATCTCGCCGTTGACCAGGTCGATGTTCTCGGCAGCCGGGTGCTTGGGCAGCCCAGGCATGGTCATCATCTTGCCGCACACAGGGACAATCATGCCGGCCCCGGCCGACAGGCGTACCTCCCGCACCGTGAGCCGCCAATCGCGAGGCCTACCCACCTTGGTCTTGTCGTCTGAGAGCGAGGCCTGGGTCTTCGCCATGCAGATGGGCAGGGCGCCGTAACCCATGCGGGTGAAGCGCTCGATGGCACCGGTGGCCTCGTGGTCATAGTCGACCCCATCGGCACCATAGATCTTAGTGGCGATAGCCTCAATCTTCTCGGGAATCGTCATGTCCAGGTCGTAGAGGAATCGGAACGGCGGCTTCTGTGCCCGCTCGCAGACCCGGACCACCTCTTTGGCCAACTCCACGCCGCCTTCGCCCCCCAGGGCCCACACGTCGGAAAGCACCACGGTGGCGCCCATGGCCTCGACCCGCTGGCGAAGCAGCGCGACTTCAGCGTCCGTGTCGTCGGGGAAGCGGTTAATGGCCACCACTACTGGGGGACCAAAAGACTGCATGTTCTCAAGATGTTTCTCCAGGTTCTCCAAACCGGCGGAAAGCGCGGGGAGATTCTCCTTCTTGAGATCGGAAAGCGCGGCGCCCCCGTGCATCTTGAGGGCCCGGATGGTGGCCACGAGCACCACGCAGTCGGGGATCAGGCCGGCGTAGCGGCACTTGATGTCAAAAAACTTCTCCGCCCCAAGATCGGCGCCGAAACCAGCTTCCGTGATGCAGTATTCGCCCAGCTTGAGAGCCATACGAGTGGCCTGCACCGAGTTGCAGCCGTGAGCGATATTGGCGAACGGACCACCGTGGATGATGGCAGGGGTGTTCTCAAGCGTCTGCACCAAGTTGGGCATGAAAGCGTCCTTGAGAAGAACGGCCATTGATCCAGAGACTTTGATGTCCTTAGCGGTCACTGTGCCGCCCGAGAGGGTGGGGCCCAGGATGATGCGGTCGAGACGGGCTTTCAGATCTTCCAGATCAGTGGCCAGGCAGAGGATGGCCATTACCTCGGAGGCCACGGTGATATCGAACCGGGTCTGGCGCTCGACGCCTTCCCCCCTCTGTCCGATGGTGATCTCCCTGAGGGCACGGTCGTTCAAGTCGACCACCCGGGGCCAGAAGATGCCCCCGGGGTTGATGTCAAACTCATTGCCTTGAAACAGATGGTTATCGAGCACGGCCGCACAGAGGTTGTGGGCTGTGGTAATGGCGTGGATGTCGCCGGTGAAATGCAGATTGATGTCTTCCATGGGGATGACCTGGGCGTACCCGCCGCCGGCCGCTCCCCCTTTGATGCCGAAGCACGGTCCTAATGAAGGCTCACGAAGAGTCGAGATAGCCTTCTTGCCGATCTTGTTCAATCCCATAGCCAGACCAACGTTAGTGGTAGTCTTGCCTTCGCCGGCGGGGGTGGGAGTGATGGCGGTGCAGAGAACCAGTTTGCCGTCCGGCCGCCCCTTGAGCCGGTCGAGGACGTTCAAATGGATCTTGGCCTTGTACTTGCCGTACTGGTCCAAGTCGTCCACGTCGAGGCCCAGCCCCGCGGCCACATCCAATATCGGAATCGGGCTCGCCTCTTGTGCGATCTCTATGTCGCTCTTCATTCTCCCCATGCTCCATTCGCGTTGTTCGCACTCTAGTACCAATGGCAGAGTGCTGGGCACACTGCCATCGTTGCCACTTCCATCGGTGCCCCACATTATAGATAAATTCGCGCGCCCCAACATGGAGATGTGGGCGACACGCCTTGGAGAAGGCTGAGAAGCGAGCCGATAGTGGCGCCGTGGCGCCAAATCCAGGACCCTCAGCCGGGCGGGCATGCTGAGCCGCATGCTGAGCCGGTTGTCTGGGTACTCGAAGGGGTAGGCACGGGTCGAGCGGATTTTCGGAGCTTCCAAAACACGCGAGGCAAAGGAGCGCGGCGATAATGACGGGGCCGATTGATGCAGTGATGGCGATTGACAATGCGTTCCGGCGAGACATGGCCGGCGTCGACGCGGCGGCGCTCGACGCGGCTCGCGGCAAAACCGGGCTCGGGGCGACGGTCAAGCGCTTCCGATTCTTCAACGAAGTCCTCGTATGGCACGCCCACGGGGAGGAGTTGGCCATCTTTCCCGCCTTGGAAGAGGTCGCGCCGTCGGTCGCCGAGGCCTACGTGAAAGACCACCGAGGCCTGGACGCCGCATTCGACGCCCTGAGCTATGCGGTCTCCGCGCGAGACGCCCTGGAGACGGCCCGCGCTGCCGCCGTGTTCAAGTTCCACCTAGACCTTCACCTGGCTAAAGAGGATACGCACTTGTACCGACTCATAAGAGAGCGCGTGTCGATGCCCGACCAGGGTAAGGCGGTCGGCATCATGGCCGGCGCCGTTCCCCAGGACCGCTTCCCGGAACTGATCGCGTGGATGTTCCCTCTGTTGGGCCATGACGACCGCGAGAATATGACCCGCGTCTGGCAGATGCTGATGCCTGCCGAAGGGTTCGCGGGAGTCAAGCAACTCGTGAAAGACGCGGTCGGCAGCGATTGGGTCGAGCTGACACGGCGCATCCCAGAGTTGGCGGCATAAGACCGGTCTTATCTGCCAAGGTCGACCGGCACGTCAAGGCTTTCGAAGACCCGACGGCGGAAGGAGCGAAGCGATCATGACAGGTCCACGCGGGGGGAGGGAGGCCGAAGCCACCCCGCGGTTTCCCACGTTTCGTGTCGTGTTCGCGACCGTCCTTACGGTGGCGGTTTGCGCGTGGTTGGGGTGGCAGGCCTATGACAACATGCGTTTCGCCGATCGGATCGACCTGGAGTCGGGGCGCTTCGAGACGCTGCGCGGCGAGATCTTGCGGCTCGATGAAGTCTTGACGATGTCCGCCCAGATGGGAGCCGCCACGGGTGCCGTCCGGTGGCAACAGCGATACGACCAGGCGGCGCCGGAACTCGATTCGGCAATAGAGTCGGTCACCGAGTTGGCGCCGCTCCGAACTATCGCCGAGAGCGCCGCCCGGCTGAAGGCGGCGAACTCCGCACTGGTCGCGATGGAGGCGCAGGCCTTTACGCTGGCAGCCCAGGGCCTTCTCAGCGAGGCCCAGGCCGTATTGTTCGCCCAAGCATATGTAGACCAGAAGCAGATCTACGCAGACAGTGTGACGCAGCTGACGAACGAGGTCCAGGATTGGCGGAACAAAACGATTGTCGCGAAGAGTCACCAATCCGACTACCTCCTTGTCGCTGCTCTGGCCCTTCTAGCCCTGGCGCTCGCAGTGGCGTTGATCGTCCTGCGCCGGGTGCAGGGATGGCGGGTGGAACTCCTTGCGGCTATCGACGAACGCAAGGCAGCCGAGGAGGCGCTGCAGCAAGCCAACGACGGGTTGGAGACCAGGGTCCGGGAGAGGACCTCAGAAGTGGAGGCGGTCAGCGAGAAGCTGCGCTCAATGAGCGTAGCTGCCCAGGACGCCATCATCATGATCGACGATCAGGGAGCGGTTTCTTTCTGGAACCCGGCCGCCGCCGAGATGTTCGGATGGAGCGAAGAGGAGATGCTCGGTCGAGACCTCCATGAAACGATCGCCCCGGCCGAATACCACGTGGCGCAGCGCGAGGCGTTCGCCCGGTTCAAGGAGACCGGGGAAGGGACGGCTTTGGGCAGGCTCGTCGAGCTGAAGGGCATACGTAAAGACGGGTCGGAGTTCCCTGTTGAGCTCTCCATCGCTCCTATCCGGGAGGGCGATTCCTGGCATGCGGTGGGAACGATCCGCGATATCACCGAGCGCAACAAGGCGGAGGAGACGATAAAGGATAGCGAACAACGCTATCGGGCCATTTTTGATAATGCCAACGACATGATCACCATCCACGATCTCGAGGGGAGAATCCTGGAAATCAACGGAGTGGCTACCGAACGGCTGGGCTACGGCCGCGAAGAGCTCCTCCACAAGACAGTGGTAGACCTGCGCACTTCGGATTCTGCCGCCCACTTCTCCGATAACCTCGAGGAAGTGCGCCATCAGGGCGGGGCGGTGTTTGAGGCGACTCACCTGCGCCAGGACGGCACCGTGGTGCCGGTGGAGGTGAGCAGCCGCCTCATCCAGTACGCGGGCAGCCAGGCTGTGATCAGCATCGCTCGGGACATCACCGAGCGCAAGCAGGCAGAGGAGCATGTACGCCGCGCCAAGGAGCAGACTGAGACCACCAACCGTGAGCTTGAAGTGGCGGTCGTGCGCGCAAACCAGTTGGCAGTCGAAGCTCAGACCGCCACCGCGGCGAAGGGCGAGTTCGTAGCCAACATGAGTCACGAGATCCGGACGCCCATGAACGGCGTCCTTGGCATGACGAGTCTGCTGCTCGACACGAAGTTGGACGCCGAGCAGCACGGATACGCCGAGGCGGTCCGCACCAGCGGAGAAGCGCTGCTCACGATCATCAACGACATTCTGGACTTTTCCAAGGTCGAAGCCGGCAAGCTCGAAATGGAGAATCTGAGGTTCAATCTGCGGGCCACCTTGGAGGATGTTGGCGACCTCCTTTCCCTGCGCGCCCACGAGAAGGGACTGGAGTTCACCACGCTGGTGGAGCCTGACGTTCCTTCGCTCCTGTGGGGTGACCCGGGGCGGCTGCGTCAGGTGCTCACCAACTTGGTGGGAAACGCCATCAAGTTCACCGACCGGGGCGAGGTGGCGGTGGCCGTGTCCCTGGACTCGGAGGACGAGGAAACGGCGATGCTGCGATTCAGCGTCCGCGATACCGGCATTGGAATCACCGACGAGAAGCAGGGGATCCTCTTCCAGCCCTTCACTCAGGCGGACGCGTCGACCACCAGACGTTTTGGCGGCACGGGGCTCGGGCTCTCCATCTCCAAGAGCCTCGTTGAGTTAATGCACGGCGCTATCGGCGTAACCAGTGCTCCCGGCCAAGGCTCGACCTTTTGGTTCACCGCCCGTTTCGACGAACAGACCGCGGCCACTGCCGACGCGGACACCGAAGCCGGCGGGCTAATCGGCGATGCCCCGTCGGCGAGCATCGAGGGCACGCGCGTACTGGCTGTCGACGACAATCCCACCAACCGCAAGGTGATCGCGGGGATGCTCAAACCCTGGGGAGTCCGCCATGTGGAGGTGGAGAGTGCCCGGCAGGCGCTCGACGCCTTGCAGAGCGCCGCGCGCGAAGGAGATCCCTTCCGCCTCGCCATCCTGGACATGCAGATGCCCGATGTTGACGGCGAGATGCTCGGAGCCATGATCCGGGAGGACCACGTCCTGGATGACACCGCGCTCGTGATGATGACCTCCATGGGCGGCCGGGGCGATGCGGCCCGCCTGGAGAAGGCCGGTTTCGCCGCCTACCTTATGAAGCCGGTGAAGCAGTCGCAATTGTACGACTGCCTGGTAACGGTGCTTGGCCGCAGCAAGAGTGGCGTTGCGCCGGAAGCCGCCCGCATCATCACACGCCACAGCCTCACCGACCTGGCCAAGAGCCGCGTGCGGATACTCCTCGCAGAGGACAATGCGATCAACCAGGAGGTCGCCCTCGCAACGTTGGGCAAGATGGGTTATCGGGCAGCCGCTGTAGCAAACGGCCGCGAAGCTGTGGCCGCGTTGGAGATGCAGTCTTACGATCTCGTGCTCATGGATGTCCAGATGCCGGAGATGGACGGCTTCGAAGCCACGGCAACTGTCCGAGATCCCCTGTCACGCGTGCGTAACCACAGCGTCCCGATCATCGCTCTCACCGCCCACGCTATGGCTGGTGACCGCGAGAAGTGCCTCGCAGCTGGGATGAACGACTACCTCTCGAAGCCGCTTCGCCCAGAAGAACTCAGCCGGACGATCGAGCGTTGGACCGCTGGAGACAGGAAGAGGCCAACCGTCACGACCGAACCTTCGCCGCAGCCGCCGGATCCAGCGTCTCGCGAATCGGGTGAGCAAGCCACGAAGGCGTCGGACCCGATTTTCGACCGCGAGGTCCTGCTGCACACTCTGGCAGGCGACGAAGAACTCGCCCGCGAGATTATCACCGCGTTTCTTGCCGACGCTCGGCTTCAACTCCAGGCTCTTCGTGAGGCCGCGTCCTCCGGGTCGGCAGATCGGCTCAGGCGTCAGGCGCACGCACTCAAGGGGGCCTCGGGCACAGTGGGCGCGCTCGCGTTGAGCGCCGAGGCGGGTAGACTGGAGGCCGACGGAGCCGAAGCGGGGAGCGGCCGGTTGGAGGGCGCGCAGGAGAGGGTGGCCGCGCTCGAAGCGGCACTCGGGCGCTTCGCCGACTCCTGGGGCGTCGAATAGACCTGGGAGGTAAGAACGTGAGAGTGCTTGCGGCTGACGATGATCTCACTTCGCGACTCGTGCTTCAGAAGACCATGGAAAAGTGGGGCTACGACGTCGTGGTCGCGCGTGATGGGGACGAAGCCTGGGAGCTACTTCAGGTCGCGGACGCGCCGGATCTGCTGGTTCTCGACTGGGAGATGCCCGGCATGAGCGGGCCGGACGTGTGCCGCAAGGTTCTCGCGCGGGAAAGCGCCCGTCCCCCCTACATCATCTTGCTCACGGCGCGCAGCGGCACCCAGGACCTCGTCGCGGGTCTCGAGGCCGGCGCCAACGACTACGTGGGAAAGCCCTTTGACCCCGATGAGTTACGAGCCCGACTGAACGTGGGGCGCCGCTTCATAGAGTTGTACGATGAGCTTCTGGCTACCCAGCGCGCCCTCGAGCATCAAGCACGTACCGACCCGCTCACGCAGACAATGAACAGGGGAGCAATAATGGCGCGACTCCACGAGGAGGCTGCTCGCGCCAAGCGCACGGCCACCCCGCTCACCCTCGGGCTCATGGACATCGATCATTTTAAGCGCGTGAACGACACCTATGGGCACGCCGCCGGCGACGCCGTGCTCTGCGAGGTGGTCCGTAGGGTAGAGCTCGGTCTCCGGCCATACGACGGATTGGGCCGAGTCGGCGGAGAGGAGTTCCTCATGCTGATCCCTGCGGCGACCCGGGGGGACGCGCAATCAGTTCTCGATCGCGTTCGACAGACCGTCGGACACACCCCTATCAACCATGCTAACCGGCCGATCGACGTCACCGTCAGCATCGGCGGTACGACCTCTTTCTTCGAGGAGCCCGAAGACCGTGTGCTGATACAGGCCGACGAGGCCCTCTACCGCGCGAAAGACCGTGGGCGCAACCGTGTTGAGATGATGCCGTGACGGAACACACGGCCACGGCCAATCCCGCGATGGCGAGCAGCGGCCGCCACGACAACGGCACGGCTAGCATGGTCCGGCGTGGTCCCACGCTCTCCTGCAGACCCATAGCAGAAGAGGAGGGTTTCGCGCCTGGTTCGGCCTGGCCACACCGCGAGCGTGACGTCCGTCGGGTGCTGTGGGTCGTGCTGGCCCTCAATATCGCCGTGGCGCTGGCCAAGCTCCTCTATGGGCTCTTCAGCCGGTCCGTCGCCATGCAGGCCGACGGCACGACGGCATCCATTCGCTGTTCGACGGCGCGTCTAACATCGTGGGCCTCATCGGCCTGTGGTTCGCGGCGCGGCCCACCGATCGGAGCCACCCGTATGGGCACTGCAAGTTCGAGACCTTCGCAGCTGCCGCCATCGCGGTGATGCTCGGCGTCGCCGGCTACACGGTCGGGCGCGGCGCCATCGGGAGCCTCCAAGGTCACAGTGGCGCGCGGGTCACGTTTGCCTCGTTCGCCATCATGATCGGTACCCTCGCCGTGAATCTAGCCGTGACAACCTGGCAGTCGCGCGCAGGCCGCCGGCTGGGCAGCGAGGTGCTCGTGGCCGACGCACGCCACACGCTCAGCGACGTGATGGTCAGCTCGGCCGTCGTCGTCAGCTTGATTTTGGTCAAGGTCGGGTTTGGTAAAGCCGACGGCGTGTTGGCCCTCCTCGTGGCCGTCGCCATCGCGTACACGGGCTTCACCATCCTGCGAGGCGTCGGGCGCACGCTCAGCGATTCCGCGCGTCTGCCGGAGGCGGAGATCGCAGCCCTAGCCGGTTTTGTAGACGGCGTGGTCGGCTGTCACTCGGTACGAACACGTGGTTCAGAGAACCGCGTGTTCGTCGACCTGCACATCCTGGTAGCTCCGGACACCTCGACACAGCGTGGTCATGAGATCGCCCACGCGGTGGAGACGGAGCTTCGTGCTCGGTTCAGCCAGATCGCCGACGTCCTCACCCACGTGGAGCCCGCCGCGCCGAAACAGGATGCGCCGGGGCTCAAGTAGTGGCAGCCCGTTTGTCCCTGGTGTCGGCCATGGCGGAGGACGAGGCGGCGACGACTGCAGGCCCGCCGGAAGGGTCAGAAGTGCCCGATACCCTACGGTTGCTCGCTGAACAGTGGAGTGAGCCGGCCACGGCACTCCCTGGTGCCGCGGCCGGCTCGCAGACGGGCCCGGAAGCCATCCCTCGGCGGCCGATTCCGACGTTCGGACTACCTACCGGTTGAGGAGGTTGTAGAGCAAGACGGCCACCTCGCCCCGGGTTGCGAAGCCCATGTAGTAGCCGGATCCCGTGGTGGGAAGACCTGTGAACAGGCCGGCGTAGGCAGCCATGCGCGCGTTGAGGTAGTGCTCTTCGGGGAAGAACTGGCCAGACATGAAAGGCGGAGTGAAGTCCACAGGCGGGTCGGACAAGTTCGCCGCTCGCACCACCATGGTGATCAATTGCTCGCGGGTGATGTCGTCATAGGGGGCGAATGTCGTCGCGGTCTTGCCCACAGTGATGCCTTGGGCGGCACAGACGGCCACGTACTTGTCGGGGAAGAAGGGATCCGCATCCTGGCCGCTGACAACGTCGGCGAACGGACACGTCTCACTCCCCGTAACCGGGAGGCCGAGAGCCCTCACGATCATCTTGGCGAACAGCTGCCGGGTCACCGGCAGATCCGGTTTGAAGGTCCCGTCCGCAAAGCCGCTGATCACCTGCCGTGTAGCCAGATCGCTGATCTGCGTGTAGTAGGCGTATGACCGCTGTACATCACTGAAACCACTCCCCCCAGCCGGTCCGGGTGGTGCTGTCGTGCTCGTGGTTGCGCTCGTCGTGCTGGTGGTGGGCCCAGCCGTAGTGGTCGTGGGTTTAGCGGTCGTAGTGCTGGTGGTGCGCGCGGCCGTAGTGGTCGTGGCGGGGACGCAGTGGCCCCCCGGGTGCTTGGCGATGCCTCCCGGATAGTCCTGGGGATTGCACGTATTCCCCGGTTTGGCGCTCGCCGGTCCGGCATATCCCCACCCGACGAGCCCGATGACCACTGCTCCGACCAGCACTACGCCCAATGCAAAGTACCATTTGCGTTTCATCCTGGGTTCTTGCCTCCAAGGTTGGGCCGGTTCTTGTGTGCCCGGCCGATTCGTCGCTGTCACCTTGGGCGCCCCGCTATCCAAGCGGGTCTCCCGAGGTGACGATGGCCGCCTAATCTAGCTACCTATCGCGCCTGCGGGTGGGCGGTAACATCCGCAGCGACCTTGTCTGCAGGCTCACCTGGCCGGCTCCGGCGCCTGGAGCTGTCTCATAGTGGTCGTCCTCGAGCTGGCCAGCGGCCGATTTGCTTTCTTGGTCAGAGTCCGCCGCTGCCACCTGTGCAGCAGCCTCCTCGACGTTGGGATCGTTCTTGGACGGGTCCACCACGGTAACCTGGAGCTGATCGCCATCCCCGACCCCCCTACTGGGGCTATCCTCGGCCGGCAACGGTCCGTCAGATGGTGTCTCCGGGTCTGAACCCCTGTCGACCACGTTCGAATCGCGCGAGTCCATCGAAACACCAGAGTCGGGGGCCACCGTCGAGGCTTCCTGTCTTGGGGCTACAGCTGCCCGATTCAAGCCGGCCCGAACCAATTGGCTCGAACGAATGAGTTGGAGGATCGGCGGCTGCAGTTGACCGCCCTCCGCTGCAAGGGCATCGGAATCGGCCACAGCGAGCGCGTCCGCTCTCGCGGCTGCCTCGAGACGGGGCATCGAACTGAGCAGAGTCACCCAAGGAGCGCCACTGCGCAACTGCCCCAGCGCGATCCCGGTGGCCACGATGGCTACAACAGTCACAGCGGCAAGAGCCGGCATGACCAGACTCGCCTTGATCTTCATCCGCGTCCTTCCTTGCGAGGGGTCCTATTGTCACGACCCTCCAGGCAACGTCGGGGCTCGGGCGCCAGTAGTTTACTGGGCGGTTCTAAGAGAACGATGACAAAAGCCTAAGAATGCTCTCATACTTCTGATCGATTCCGTCTGATCAGGTGTCGCGGCTGCCGGCCTCGGCGCATTCTCCAAGAAGCCGCCGCACCCGCAAAGGACTGGCCAAGGAGCGCCGGCAGCCGGACCGTGAACGTGCTGCCTTTGCCCGGTGTACTCACAACGTCCAGTGAACCGCCGTGGGCCAAGACAATATCCCGCGCAATCGCGAGGCCGAGACCGGAGCCTCCGTCCTCCCGTGAGGCCGAACCGATTCCTCGATAGAACGGCTCGAAGATGTGGGGGAGGTCATCGGCGGCGACCCCCGGACCCGTGTCTGCTATGTCGACGCGCACCGGCTTGGCCCGTGTCAAAGAGCCGACTTCGGCCGTAAGCCGGATGCCACCTGAAGGCGGCGTGAAGCTGATCGCGTTCGCGAGCAGGTTCAGGAACACGCGAGCCAGGTCCTCGGCGAAGCCGCCGACGTAAAGATCCGGAGGCACATCCGTCTCCAGCTCGATCTCCTTCTCCCGGGCAAGCGGTTCGACCTGCTGCACGGCTGCCCCCAGCAGCTCGTTGAGATCTACGATCTCCGGCTCCTCACTTCTGGGCCTGCCCGCCCGGGCGACGGTGAGAAGTTCCGTACTCAGGCGGATCAGCCTGTCCACCTGGCCCTCCAGATCCTGCAAAGCCGCCTGGTACTCTTCCGGTGTCCGCCGTCTCGAAACCGTCACCCCGATCCCACCCTTGATGGCAGTCAAAGGAGTGCGCAGCTCGTGCGAGGCTTCCGAGGTGAAACGGCGCTCTCTCGCGAAAGCCTGCTCCACCCTGTCGAGCATTCGGTCAAAGGCTCCGGCCAGCTTCCCTATCTCGTCGCTCGGTCCCTGGTACCGGATGCGCCGGCCGAAGTCGCCGGGGCGGATCGAATCAGCCATCTGCGAGATCCTGATCAAGGGACGGAGTGTCCGGCCGGCGAGCAGATAGCCGGCGATCGCCGCTAGTACGAGCGCGATTGGGAGAACCAAATACAACTGCGTCCGCAAGGTTTGGAGGAGCCCCTCGGTGGGCCGCAGAGATCTGGCCGCTTGGATCCAACCCTGGTGCTGCCCCGCGGTCCCCGTGACCGTTTCGGTCAGAACCCGCCAGTTGTCACCCGACGCCTTCACCGTCAAATAGCCGGAGACCGGAGGGCTGGGCAGCCCGGCAATCGCTTGTCCAGCGCCGTCCCACTGCTCGCCGTTTACCGAGAGCACCCGAACAGCGAAACCGGCCTCCATCTCGTTCTTCGAGAACGCTGCGCCGGTCCCCCGAAAGACAAGCCGACCACCGTCTTCCTCCAGGGATACGAGCGCTTGAGAAGCAGCCGCCCGCAGGCTGGAATCCACCTCATGCATTAGCCGGTGTTCCGTCTGAAAATAGACGTACGTACCGACCCCAAGCAGACTTACCCCAACCAGTATGACGAAGGAGGCGACCACCCTCTGGCGCAGCGTGCCGAGCAGTCGCCTCCCCGAGTCAGTCTCCGGTCGAGCCATCGTCTTCTTCCAGCACGAAACCCATGCCGCGAACCGTCCGAATCAGGGAGCGCCCCTGGCCGTGGCCAAGTTTTCGCCGTAGGTAACCTACATACACGTCCACGACGTTCGACTCGTTGTAGAAGTCGAAACCCCAGACCCGCTCGGCGATTTGAGTGCGGGTGAGCACCTCGCCTGGGTGACGCATCATGTACTCGAGAAGGGCGAACTCCCGCCGGCTCAAGGCGATAGGGCGGCCGCCCTCGCGGACCTCTCGACGCAGGACGTCCATCTCTATGGAGCCCACGCACAGTACCGCCTCGACATCCGGGCGCGGTCGCCGGAGCAGGGCGCGCACCCGGGCAAGCAACTCCGGAAACGCAAAGGGCTTGACGAGGTAGTCGTCCGCCCCCGAGTCGAGGCCGCGCACCCGATCGTCGACGGTGTCGAGGGCCGTCAGCAGAAGTACCGGTGAATTGATGCCCCTGGCTCGCACTCCAGAAAGCAGTTCCAGTCCGCTCATGCCTGGGAGGAGGACGTCGAGGATGAGGAGGTCGTGGACGCCGGAAAGAGCGCGTTCAAGCCCACGTGCACCATCGCGTTCCCAATCAGCCTCGTACCCTGCTTCGAGAAGACCTTGGCGAAGAAAGCGGCCGATACCCGCGTCGTCTTCCACCACTAACAGTCGCAATGAGACCCCCTTAATCAGGTCAAGGGGGCAGTATATAGCAGAGGTAGCGCCCTAACCCCATGAGCGGATCGGCGGTTCGCAGGCCGTAGCCAACGTGAACTGCCCCGCCTTGCTCAAGGCGAAGGCTAGACGGCGCGCGAGCGATCCTTGCTCTTGGAGCTGCTGTCCGCGACATCACCCATCACGGACGCCGACACGAACCCGCGCCAAAGAGACGGCGCCGGCCGAATAGTGGCATGAACCGGCATGCGAGACGCCACGTCCGCTCGGCTATCAACGAGCGGCCGCTCACTCGCTCGGTTCTGTGCCAACTCGGCAATCGTCACCCCACTGAACAAGTTTTCAAGTAGCTCAGCTGCCCTTATCCACAGAGGACGCATGGAACAGTTCAGTTCCCGCTCGCAGCGGTCGACACCCAGGCAGGGCGCCGGTACCGTCGGTCCTTCGGTAGCCTTCAACACTTCGGCCACCGTCATCGTCTCAGGAGTCCGGGCGAGTGTGAAGCCGCCGACTTTTCCCCTATGACTGTTCACAAATCCTGTTGCCTTGAGAGTCATCATGAGCTGTTGAACGTACGCAGGGGAGATTCCTTCCGCTCGGGCGATTTCATGTTTCGTGAGCATGCAACCCTGCGGGCTAGAGGCCATCGCCAGCAGTATCCTGAGGGAGTATCGTCCCTTAGTGGAGATCGCCATCATGGTTGGAGCCTCCGTGTCACTTGTAGGATCCTGCCTACTAATTGTAGGGCATTGCCTACGGTTTGTCAGTAGATGATTGATATATTCATCTTAGTCGTATAGCGTCCGAGCAAAGAGCGAACGCCGGAGGTAGAGCCCCAGTCGTGAACGACCAGGTGGGGAAAGTCCTCTCTAGCCGCTCCCGGCGCGCGTCTGGCGGTAACGGCGAATGAGCGTATTCGTGGAGCTGTCGTGGGCAAGATCGGGCTCGTCCTCGCTTTCCAGCTCGGGGATGATGCGGGCGGCTAGGACCTTGCCGAGTTCCACTCCCCATTGGTCGAACGTGTCGATGCCCCAAACAACTCCCTGTGTGAACACGCTGTGCTCATAGAGCGCCACCAGACTTCCCAGGGTCCGCGGGTCCAGTCGTTCGGCCAAGATGACGTTGGTAGGCCGATTGCCTTCCATCACTCGAAAGGGAATCTGCGCAGCGTCCGCGCCCTCGGCGGCGAGATCCCCCGCGCTCTTGCCGAACGCCAGCGCCTCCGACTGGGCGAACAGGTTGGCCATGAGCAGGTCGTGATGGTGAGGAAGCGGTGAGAGCCGCTGCCTGAAGCCGATCAGATCGCATGGTATGAGCTTTGTCCCCTGATGTATCAGCTGGTAGAAGGAGTGCTGGCCGTCGGTTCCTGGCTCGCCCCAGATGATGGGCCCGGTCTGATAGTCGACCGCGCGGGCCGCCAGGTCGACGTACTTCCCGTTGCTCTCCATCTGCAGTTGCTGGAGGTATGCGGGAAACCGCGCAAGGGCTTGCGAGTAGGGAAGAACTGCCGCCGTCTGCGCGCCGAAGAAATTGTTGTACCAGACTGCCAGCAGCCCCATAAGCACCGGAAGGTTTCGATCGAACGGGGCGATACGGAAATGCTCGTCCATTGCATTGAACCCGGCGAGCATGTCCCGGTAGCTCTCGGGCCCGACGGCGATCATCGTGGAAAGACCTATGGCCGAATCCATAGAATAGCGACCACCTACCCAATCCCAGAATCCGAACATGTTGGCGGCGCTGATGCCGAACTTCTCCACCTCTTCAGCGTTGGTGGAGATGGCCACAAAGTGTTTGGAAACGGCCGCTTCGGTACCCAAGGCATCGATCACCCACGCCCTGGCGGTGCGCGCGTTCGTCATCGTCTCAAGCGTGGTGAAGGTCTTGGACGATATGATGAAGAGGGTCTCGGAAGGGTCGAGATCGTTCGTCGCCTCGCTGAAGGCTGCGCCGTCCACATTCGCTATGAAGCGAAAGTCCATGTCCGGCAGGCTGTAGGGACGTAACGCGAGGTAAGCCATCTCCGGGCCCAGGTACGACCCCCCGATGCCGATGTTGACGACGGTCTTCACGCGCTTGCCGGTGTAGCCCTTCCAATTACCGCTGCGCACCTGGATCGCGAAAGCTGCCATCCGATCGAGCACTGCGTGCACATCGGGGACAACGTCGCGGCCGTCAACGTAGATGTGGGCGCCTTGGGGTGTGCGCAGCGCCACGTGGAGAACGGCGCGGTCTTCGCTGACGTTGATCTTCTCCCCGCGAAACATGGCGTCACGTCTCTCGGCCACCCCCCGTTCGCCCGCAAGTTGGACCAGAAGTCCAAGCGTCTCGTCCGTGATGCGGTTCTTCGAGTAGTCGAGGTAGAGTCCCGCCCCTTCGACGGCAAGACGCACGCCGCGTGAGGCATCATTGGCGAACAGGTCGCGCAGATGCGCATCCTTGACCTGCTCGTAGTGGGCTGCGAGCGCCCCCCAAGACGGAGTATCGGTCAGTCGAGGCATGCCTATCACCTTTCGGCCTCCTTGGAAGCCATCGAGTCGAAGAGGTGCTGCCACGAGGCCACAAACGCTTTGGCCCCCTCCTCCTGGAGGTTTGCGGCGAGCTGATCCACATCGATGCCCGCTCTCGCGAACTCGGTGAGTATTTCCTCTGCGTCGCCGCCATCCCGCGGCAGCGTGCGCTGCACCTTGCCGTGGTCGCTGAACGCGAGGAGGGTCTCCTCCGGCATGGTGTTGATGGTGTTAGGCGCAGCCAGAGCTTCGATATACAAGACGTCGGATGCCTCGGGATCTTTGGTGCCCGTGCTGGCAAAGAGGAGCCGCTGCGGCCGCGCGCCCAGGCTCTCCAGTCGCTGCCAGCGATCTGTCTCCAGGAAATCCCGGTAGGCCGCGTACGTCCGGCCGGCAATGGCGATGCCCAGCGTGCCTCGCAACTCCGCAGGGGCCTTGTCCATGGTGGCCTTATCCCAGCGGCTGATAAAAAGCGACGCGACCGACCGGACGTCGGGGCCCAGACCGGCGGCGACGCGACGCTCGACGCCCCGCATATAGGCCTCGGCGGCGACGGCGTAATGCTCGCGCGAGAAGAGAAGCGTCACGTTGACCGGCACCCCAGAGAAGATGGCTTCTTCGATCGCCGGCGCCCCCTCCTTGGTCCCGGGGATCTTTATGAACAGGTTGGGCCGATCAGCTTTCTTGTAGAGCGACTTGGCTTCCGCGACCGTGCTGCCGGTGTCATGAGCCAGAGCCGGCGACACCTCAAGCGACACCCAGCCGTCCACGCCCGCGGTGCGCCGGTGGACCGGCGCGAGCAGATCAGCTGCTTGGGCAAGATCCCAGATCGCCAACTCGAAAAACAGCGCCTCGCCGGACGATCCCCGAGCTGCGAGTGCGCGAATCTCCTCGTCGTAGGCATCGGTGCGCGTGATGGCTTGATCGAAAATGGTGGGATTGGACGTTAGGCCGGTGACCGATAGCTCGTCGATGTAGCGCCCGAGCGTGCCGGTCATGAGAAGGCGACGGCTGATGCTGTCCAGCCAGAGGCTTTGCCCCATCTCGTGCAGTTGGCGAGGTCCGTCCATGATCGTATCCTTGTTCATCGTCGGCGTCAGATTCCTTGAGGGGGGGCCGGATCGATCCAGGGACCGTCTGCTCCGATCAGCTGTTCGGTCTCCTCTGGGCCCCAGGTGCCGGGTTCATAGGCGTACAGTGGAGTCGCGTTGCCGAGCACGGGGTCTACAATCCGCCATGATGCCTCCACCCCATCTTGCCGGGCGAACAGCTCGGGATTGCCGTTGATGGCATCTGCGAACAGGCGCTGGTATGGCGGCTTCGCATCACCGGGACGCGAGGTGACCGTGAGCTCCACGTCCTTCCCGACCATCTGGTCTCCCGGAGCCTTGACCCGCATCCCTATACCTATGACAACGTCTGGGCTGATACGCATCCGAACGTGGCTGGAAGCGAGCGGCACGATCTCACCAAACGTCTCTCGTGGCGGCCGCTTGAGTTCCACGAAAACCTCCGTCGAAGTCACGCCGAGCTCCTTGCCGGCGCGGATGTGGACGGGCACGCCGGCCCAGCGCCAGTTGTCGATGAAAAGCCTGAGGGCTACGTACGTCTCCACGGTCGAGTTGGGCGCGACGCCGGTCGCCGACCGGTAGCCCCGATACTGGCCCCTCACGACGTGACCGGGGTCCAGCGGCCGGACGGCCTTGAGCAGCCTGGCCTTTTCGTCCCGATACGCGTCGTAGATTCCGCCGCCCGGCGGATCCATCGCCAGAGAGGCAAGTATTTGGAAAAGATGGTTCTGTACCACATCCCGGATGGCACCGGCTTCTTCGTAGAACCCACCTCGATCCTTGATGCCGAAGTCTTCTGCCATTGTGATCTGGATGCCCCGAATATGGTCGCGGTTCCAGATCGGTTCGAGCAGCGGGTTGGCAAACCGGGTGTAGGTGATGTTCTGGACCGGCTCCTTTCCCAGAAAGTGATCGATGCGAAAAATCGCTGATTCCGAAAAATGCTCGAGGAGCGTGCTATTCAGTTCTTGGGCCGAGGCCAGGTCCCGGCCAAAAGGCTTTTCCACCATCACGCGGGCCCCCTCAGCGCATCCGGAAGCCGCCAGAGCGCGGGTAACCACGGGAAATACGCTCGGCGGGACGGCCATGTAGAAGAGCGGCCTTTGCGCGTCACCCAGCGCCTTCCGTATATGGCCATAGGTCTCGGGCGCCCCATAGTCGCCGGAAACGTAGTGCAGCAGCCCCGCCAAGTTCTCGAAAGCACCGGGCTCGAAACCTCCGGCTCGTTCGAGACTGTCTTTCGCACGGGCCCTCAGTTGATCCACAGTCCAGGGCGAACGGGCCACCCCGATGAGGGGCATATTGACGTCTCCTTCGCGTATGAGTCCTTGAAGCGCGGGGAAGACCTCCTTGTGGACGAGATCGCCCGTAGCGCCAAAGAAGACAATTGCGTCTGAGCGAGGTTCTTCCATCAATCGGCCCCTTTCTTGTGTTCCGGGTCGCCCTCGTTCGCCGGCATTTCGCATGCAGATGCTGAAACCGCTTCGCTCATTCCGGGGACCTCCTGGCGAGAAGAGCCGCGGAGCCTTCATCCAGATACCAGCAAAGCCTACCGTTTACGGGGCGGATGAGTTGCGCTGGAAGCCGGGCGGTATCGACCTGCCCCTCTGTGACTTCCCTGACCACCTCGGCCTTGGAGAGACCGCTGGCCAAGAAGACGACCAGGGCCGCCCGGTTGATAAAAGGAGCGGTTAGAGTGATGCGCCACATGTCGTGACCGGCGGCGGTGGTGCCCGTGCCGGCGGCGGCATCGACAAACACCGAGGCCGCCCACCGCTCCTCTTCGCGCAGCACCTCGGAACCCGGGAAGAGTGACGCGGTGTGTCCGTTCCGACCGATCCCTAAGAGAACGAGGTCGCAGCCCGTCTCCGCTCTTCCCCCTTGATCCCGGAGAGCGGCCGCGCCCACGTTTCCGCCGCTGGGGAAGAAGGCACGGAGGAGACCATCATATTCGGCTGCGGCGCCGCGGGCTGCGGCGGCGCCCTCGGGTCCTGACTCCGCGGACCGGCCGCTCCCAAGCCCTCCGCCCCCGCATCTCATCGGATGGACCTGGTCCGAAGGAATGGGAACATGATCCAGCAAGGTCTCGCGGGCCATGCGCTCGTTGCTACGCGGATCCGCCGGGTCCACGCACCGCTCGTCACCCCAGAAGACGTGAACACTCTCCCACGGCACGAGGCCTGCAAGAGAAGGCCGCGCCAAGAGCTCGTAGGCGCGCTGTGGTGTGGATCCCCCTGCAAGCGCCAGCGTGAAGCGACCACGCATGTTCACACCCCGACGGGCTTCCTCGACGACCATTGTAGCCGTGGCAAGCGCCAGGCTTTCGGGATCTGGGTGGATCACCATCGAAGGTCGGGAGAATGGCGCCGCATCTGGCGGAGTGACGGAGTCGGGCATAGGGTGCTCCCCCTACGACCCGTCTCGGTTTGCGAGCCAATCCGTGTGGAAGATCCCCTCTTCATCGAGGCGTTGGTATGTATGGGCGCCGAAGTAGTCGCGCTGGGCCTGGATCAGATTGGATGGCAACCATTCAGCCCGGTAAGCGTCCAGGTAGCCGAGCGCCGTCATGAGGCCGGGGACGGCGATAGCCGCGGAAGCTCCGGCCTCAACGGTGCGGACCAGATCGTCGCGCCGAGAGATCACCGCCTGGGAAAGCGCTGAGTCGAGCAGCAGATTGGGCAGTTCGGGTTGGCGGCGGAAAGCACCCTTGATGTCACGCAGCAGCGCGGACCTGATTATGCAGCCGCCCCGCCAAACAGCGGCCACCTCCTCCAGCTTGAGGCCGAACTGGAGGGCATTCGAGGCGGCTTGGAGGTGGGCGAAGCCCTGCGCATACGTGATGATCATGGCTGCGTGGAGAGCGTTGCGCACGCTCCCGACCGGCAGCGAAAGCCTCTCTCGAGACGCCGCAGCATGGGCCGGAGAACCCGCCGCCGCGCGTCTCTGATCGTCAAGAGCAGAGATGTTGCGCATGGCGACGGCGATATCAATGTTGGGCGCGGGCACCTGTAAATCCATGGCGCTCTGCGAGGTCCACATCCCCGTCCCCAGCTGTCCGGCTTCTCCGCGGATGAGATCGACCAGGTGACTACCGGTCTTTTCGTCAACCCGCCGGAAGATGCGGGAGGTTATCTCCACAAGGTACGAGTTGAGTTCCGCTCCGTCCCACTCGGCAAAAACAGTCGCCAAGTCCTCGTTCGTGAGACCCAACCCCACTTTCATCAGGGCGTAGGTCTCCGCAATGAGCTGCATGAAACCGTACTCGATGCCGTTGTGAACCATCTTCACGTAGTGGCCGGCAGCCCCGGGCCCTAGATAGGAGACGCACGGCTCACCGTCAGCGCGGGCGGCAACAGCCTCGAACACGGCCCGAACGGACTCGTAGGCTTCTTTCGACCCTCCGGGCATCATGCTGGGCCCGTTCCTGGCGCCGAACTCCCCGCCGGATATGCCTACCCCGAGGAAGTGGATGCCCCTGGCGGCCAAAGCTTTCTCCCGGCGCTCGGTGTCCCTGAAATAGGAGTTACCTCCGTCGACGAGGACGTCCCCCCCCTCAAGCAGAGGCTCCAGCTCGCCGATGACCGCGTCGACCGGCTTGCCGGCCTTGACCATGATCATAGTTCTGCGCGGCGTCTTGAGCGATCCCACGAGCTCCTCGAGCGAGTGGCACGGCTGCACCCGCTGCCCCGACTCGAGTTCAGAGACGAATTCCCGGGTCACCGAATCGGTCCGGTTGTAGGCAGCTACGGCGAACCCGTGGTCTGCCATGTTCAGAACCAAGTTCCGGCCCATTACCGCCAGCCCGATCATCCCCACATCATTCTGACCCGCAGTCATTTCGATACCCTCTCCCCGGTCCTAGCCGTGCGTCTCACCCTCAAGAGCCACGACCTTGGCCAGCCGGCGGCGGTGCCGCTCTCCACCGATGAACCTCGCTCCCAGGAACGCTTGAGTCAGATCCCATGCCAGAGACAATCCCACCACTCGTCCGCCCAGACATACAACGTTCATGTCATCGTCCTCTACGCCCTGGTGGGCGGAAAAAACGTCCTGAATAAGAGCGGCTCTCACTCCGGCTACCTTGTTGGCAGCGACACAAGCTCCTACCCCGCTCCCGCAGACCGCCACCCCTCGCTCCACTTCCCGACGAGCTACGGCCATTGCCAAGGGTATGACGAAATCCGGGTAGTCGTCGCCCGGGTCGAGCCGTGAGGCGCCAAAGTCGACTACCTCGTGGCCTGCGTCCTTCAGCGAGCTCATCAGATTCGTCTTCAGTTGGAACCCGCCGTGATCAGCAGCGATCCCGACCTTCATGCTCACCCTCTCCCGCCGCCCACGACGGCTAGCGCCCGCTCGCAGACGTTCTCCACCGTGAAGCCGAATTCGCGCATGAGCGTCTCGCCGGGTGCGGAGGCGCCGACATGATCGATGCCTATGACGGCCCCAAGGTCGCCGACGTAGCCGCGCCAACCCTGGGTGACTCCGGCCTCGACCGCCAAGCGGGCGGGGATTCCCACCGGCAGAACAGACTCTTTGTACCCGCGGCCCTGCGCCTCAAAGAGTTCCCAGCTGGGCATAGAGACGACTCGAGCCCGAATTCCCTGCTCCGATAGGCGGTCGCGCGCCCCAAGAACCAAGGAGACCTCCGAACCGCTGGCGATGAGGATCAGGTCGGCCGCTCCGCGTTCTGCATCGGCGAGCACGTAGGCGCCTCGTCGCAGCCCTTCGGCGGCCGCATACGCGCCCCGATCGATCGTGGGTACCTTCTGTCTGGTGAGAACCAGCGCGACAGGACGATCCTTCGTTTCAACCGCCACCTCCCAGGCGACGGTGGTCTCGTTGGCGTCGGCGGGACGGATCACCACCAGGCCCGGAACCGCGCGCAGATTGGCCAGCTGCTCCACCGGCTCGTGCGTGGGACCGTCCTCTCCCACCGCGATGCTGTCGTGCGTGAAGACGTAGATCACATGCAGGCCCATGAGGGCGGCGAGCCTCATGGGAGGCCGCATGTAGTCGGAGAAGACGAAGAAAGTGGAGACGAACGGGATGGTCCCACCATGGGCCGCGAGACCGTTCGCGATGGCGCTCATGCCGTGTTCGCGCACGCCGAAGGCCAGGTTGCGCCCTGCGCGACTCCAGGTGCTTCCTACGGCCCCCTGCGTGTCGACGACCGGAAGATCAGGATCCTGGAAGTCGCCCATACCCTTAAGAGCCGTGAGAGTCGACGGGTTGAGGTCGGCGGAGCCGCCGATCAGGGTCGGAACACGCGCGGCCAGCGCGTTCAGTACCTGACCCGAGGCCGCCCGTGTCGCCAGCCCTTTGGGATCGGGAGGAAACACCGGGAGATCGCCACCCCAGCCGCCGGGCAGTTCGCCGGTCACGGCCCGCGTCAACTCGCCGGCCAGATCCGGGTGCGCGGCGCCGTAGCGCGATACAGTCGCGTTCCACTCTTGCTCGGCCCGCCGCCCCTCCTCAGCAACCCTGCCATAGGCCGCCAGCGCTTCCTCGGGGACCAGGAAGGCCGGTTCGGTTGGCCAGCCCAGCCGCTGCTTGGTCAGGCGCACCTCTTCTTCCCCGAGCGGCGAGCCGTGGGCGTCGAAGCTATCCTGCTTGTGAGGCGAGCCATAGCCTATGTGCGTGCGCACCAGGATGATCGAGGGACGAGCGGCCTGTTTCCGCGCGGCGCTAAGGGCCCGATCGATGGCCTCCAGGTCGTTGCCGTCATCGACGGTCTGAGCATGCCAGCCGTAAGCCTCGAACCTTCTCGCCTTATCTTCCTTGAACGTGAGATCGGTGCTTCCGGCAAGAGTGATACGGTTGTCGTCGTAGAGGCAGATCAGTTTCCCCAAACCCAAGTCTCCGGCCAGAGAGGCCGCCTCCGAAGCCACTCCTTCCATGAGGTCGCCGTCACCTACCAGCACGTAAGTGAAATGGTCGACGATGGGGAATCCCGGTTGGTTGAACCGAGCGGCAAGATGCGCTTCGGCGACAGCCATGCCCACGGCGTTTCCAAACCCTTGTCCCAACGGCCCGGTGGTGACTTCCACTCCCGGAGTGTGCCCCCGCTCCGGATGCCCCGGGGTCAGGCTGCCCCACTGGCGGAAGCGCTGCAGTTGCTCAAGCGGCAGATCGTAGCCGGCGAGGTGGAGTAAAGCGTAGAGAAGTGCAGAGCCGTGCCCGGCGGAAAGTACAAAGCGGTCACGATCGGGCCACAACGGGTCACGGGGATTGTGCTTAAGGAAGCGCGTCCAAAGAACGTGAGCCATGGGCGCAGCCCCAAGGGGCAGACCCGGATGGCCACTTTCGGCCCGCTGCACTGCGTCGACCGCGAGAAAGCGAAGGGTGTTCACGCACAGATCGTCGATTTCTCGCCGAGGAGTGGTGGGGCCGGTCGCTGGGTCCATTGTCATTGCCTTTCGTCAAGAAGCCTGCGGCGGCCTGATGGCCCCGCGTCCGTGGATGCTGCCGCTAAACTTGGTCGACCAGTGAACTACCTCTTCGTTTACCCGCACATTGATAATCCAATCTCACGGCCGGTCTGGGCTGTTTCGGGGAACCTGCCGCTGACGATTCTCCCCTCGTGGCCTGTGCTCTCAGCCCCACCGCTAGCCGGCGAACAGATTGTTCAGAGATTCGGCCAGCGTCGGGTGGGCAAAGATGGCTTCCCTCAAGGTCGAGACCGTCACGCCGCCCATCATCGCCACCTCCATGACGGCCATCAGCTCGCCCCCCTCGATCCCAAGCACCGCGCAACCCAAGATGCGATCCGTAGCCCGGTCTACCACAGCCTTCATGAAGCCTCGTGACTCATCGACCTCCAAGGCGCGCGCCACGTGGCTCATCGGCATGGTCACAATCCGCACGTCGAGCCCTTCATCCCGTGCCTCCCGCTCGCTTAGCCCCACGCGGCCGAGCTGCGGATCCGTGAACACAGTGTAGGGCACGAGACGGCCGGTGATGCTGGCGTTCCCTCCTTCGAGCAGGTTGGTGCGGATGACGCGGTAGTCGTCGTAGGAGATGTGAGTGAAGGCCGGCCCCCCTTTAACGTCGCCCAGAGCATAGACGCCGCTCACCTTGGTTTCCAACCGCTCGTTCACCGGGATGAAGCCGCTTCCATCGACCACCAGACCGGCGGCCGCAAGATTGAGAGTCTCCGTGTTCGGGATCCTCCCGGTGGCCACGAGGAGATGTGAGCCGGTCAGAGTACGGGCGCCTGCCGAGGTCATCACGTCAAGCGACACTTCTCCGTTGGCTGCCGCTTCAACACGCCGGGCGTCGGCCTCCAGCATAAGCTCGATGCCATCCTCCTGTAGGATCGCCGCGAGGGCGTGAGCTACGTCCACGTCTTCGCGCGGGAGAAGTGTGTCCCGCCGCTGGACCACGGTTACCTTGCTCCCGAAGCGCCGGAACATCTGTCCGAATTCCACGGCAACGTAGCCTCCGCCCAGGACCAGCAGGTGCTCAGGGACCCGGTCGAGCTCCATGATCGTCGTCGAACTAAGGAAGGGAACTCCCGCCAGACCGGACAAGGGCGGTACCGCCGGGCGCGCGCCGGTGTTGACGAAGATGCGCCCGGCCTCAAGCACGCGCGTACCCCCCTCGCGCAGCCGGATCTGGAGCTTGCGAGGTCCCACGAAGCTCGCCTCCGCCATCAGAAGATCCAGACTGGCGGTGGCGTTTAACAGTCGCTCGCTGCCGGCCCGCCAGCTCGCGACCAAGGCGCGCTTCCTCTGCCTGACGGCGACCATATCCACCGCGACTGCGCCGATGGCAACGCCGTAGTCCGCGGCTCTTCGGCCTAGATAGGCGACGCGGGCGGACGCGATCATCGTCTTGGTGGGCGTGCATCCCTCGTTGTAGCACGTGCCGCCAACGTGCTCTCTTTCCACAAGCGCCGTTCGCCAGCCCGCCTGAGCAAGACTCCGCGCCAGCGGGACACCCGCTTGACCGGCACCGATGATGACAGCGTCGTACTCGCGCGCCGATGTCGTTGTTGCCACCTATCCGTCCCCCCGAGAGTCCACGATGTTAAGATATCAGGCAGCCTACCGGACGGATGGACCTTACACGGGCGTTCAGGAGCCATTCAGGTGAGTAGTGCGACCATACCCCCGTGGAGTCACACACCATTGCTCGACCCCCCTCCCGAGCTGTGACCCCAACCCTGTCCGGTGGATGTTGGACCCGACCGGGGCGAGACACCACCACGCCCACACCGCGGGGCGGGGATCGGCGGT